>ENA-UOOK01000083-UOOK01000083.1-fermentation-metagenome-genome-assembly--contig:-NODE-83-length-100712-cov-11.368261_pt1 | contig 100712 bp, 94 predicted proteins | sample MGYA00245777_ERZ724023 | MGnify/ENA primary metagenome ERZ724023 (study PRJEB28704, sample SAMN03018312) | fermentation metagenome | biome: anthropogenic terrestrial biome; feature: soil...
CCTTGAAACTCAGGGAATATTTCTTCCGGTTATAGAAACAGGATGTAAATATATACATTCGGCTAAATTCGATGATGAAATCATTATTGAAACTAAAATTGAAAAAATGGAAGGAGTAAGGCTTAAGTTAAAATATAATATTATAAGGAAGAAGGATAGTTTACTTTTAGCCGAAGGTTTTACCCAACATGCTTTTGTAAATAAGGAAATGAAACCGGTTAATTTCCGAAAGAAATTTAAAGAAATCTGGGATATTCTAAAAAAGGCGGAGAATGAAGAGAAGTGTTAAGCATCTATGCATTATATATAGATGAAGGAAGGGAATGAAGGCTATATGAAACCCGAAATTGTAAGAAGAATTCTATATTATTTCCTAAAGAATTACCGTAAAAAAACCATATGTTTATGGGAGATAGAAGACCACTTACGGGGAGATGTGGAATATGATGATTATGCGGTAGTAATTAAGGATATGTTAAAAGAAGGAATACTTTCTCCTATCAAAAGCAACGGCACTACCGATAAGCCTATTTCCATTCCGAATGGTTTTAGGATTAACAAATCATATTTCAATATGGATATTGTCGATAGAATAACTTCTTATCAATTGAAAGCGAATAAAAATATAAATTTGCGAAACTATTACTCTCTCGGAGAAAAATATTGGGAAAGGGATTTGCCTTATATAATGAAGATAAATTCTTATCTGAATTCAAAAGGAATTCCTAACGGTGAATATACGACCTCTGAGCTTTCTTACAGGTTTGTGGGAAACGAAAAGTGGATAGATGAAGAAGGGGGAAAAGTTTTATTAGAAAGGATAGGGCTGTGGAAAAGGCTTAATATAAATTCCGTGCCGGATCCCTTGATGATTGCCGTAAACAGAAATAAGATTCCGGGTAAAAATCATATGCATCTTATAGTAGAGAATAAATCCACATTTTATGCTTTAATGGATGATATTGAAAATACGGAATTTACTTCTCTGGTTTATGGTTCAGGCTGGAAGATAACTTCGGGGATATCTGTATTGGAGGATCAATTGAGGCTTAGAGGCGAGGAAAATAAGGTTTTTTACTTCGGAGACCTGGATTATGAGGGAATATCCATATGGAATGCCGTAAATGAAAAAAGAGAAACTTTTCTTGCTGTGGATTTTTATAAGGAATTTTTTAGGAATCATTTTTCTTATGGAAAACATGGACAAATTCATAACGATAAAGCGATAGAAAATTTTTTAAATAATTTCAATACTGATTATAGATATATGATTATGGATATGCTGAAAAGAGGAGGCTATTATCCTCAAGAAGGATTGGAAAAGGAGAAAATGAGGGAAATTTGGAGGAAAATTTCGTGGACATAAACATAAAGGGAATACTTGATAATTATGGAGAAAGGGTGGGGAGGCTTTTTTTATATGAACCCTTGTTTAAGCTGGAAAATAAAAGAGAAAAAGATAACAGCGGGAATTTAATAGATTATTTCAGCTTGGGGTTACTTTCTCTGTTGTTTTTTTTCGAAAATATGATAATGAGAAACAGAAATACGGGAGTGAAGGAACTTGCACAGTTTTTTGCCGAAGTAAATGGCGGGAGAATAGATTTGAATATTGAAGGATTTGAAAGAGCGGCAAGAAATATTATTGATGCTTTTAGGCCTCCCAGCGGAAAAAGAAACAGCAAGACTTTTTATAATTGGGGAAAAAGAAAATACGAAACCGTATATTATTCAATATTGAAATCCGGGCTGTCCGATACAAAATCGAATATCCAGTATTATACATTGGATGAGCAAGGACTTGAACTTGTATTTTCCACAAGAGAATATTTCAGCGAATTTCAAATATCCATAAATCAGCTTCTATTGAGGAAACAGCTGGAAAAAGGGGAATTTGCCGGGGCTTTGAGGCAGATTGACGAGATGAGGTTAGCTGTCGGCAACCTTAAAGACAGAATAATCAAAATAGGCCATGAAATAAATCGAAATATTGTTTCCGAAGAATCCTATGAAAGATATAAAAACCTTATAGAGGATATAAACTTAAGGCTTGCAAGAGAGAATGAAGAGTTTGATGAACTTCTAAATTTTGTAAACGATACGAAAAACAAAATGGAATACGAAATTAAAGATGAAAAAGACAGAAAGGCTTATGAATTAATAAGGAAAATTCATAATGAATTAGACGAAGTACATAGTGAGCACAGGCAATTGCTTAAGGACAGCATATCTTTAAAGACAAATGCTTTGGAATCAGCTCAGGAATCATTATATTTTATAGGAGTTGAATCTTTTAATTTTGAGGAGGAAATAACAAAAAGGCTTGTATCCATACCTCTGCCCCTTGGGGCGTCAAGGTACATTATAAACCCATTTATGTATTTGTCGATGGCAAAAACCTGGTCTCCTCTGAGAGTTTTTTATGAACAAAAGATAGAATCGGAAAGGGAAAGTGAGGATATTTATGAATTTGCCGAGCCCCAAGAAGGGGAAATTATAGATGAATACCTTAATATTACAAAATTTAATTTTAGAAAAATAATGGAGATCGTTATTAAGATGATGAGAAACAAAAATGAAATTACTTTAGAAGAAGTTGTCGGAAATATGCAATCTGAGGATGAAGATATATTAAATCACAGGAGTTTTTATGATTTTTGGATAATACTTCATCAGAAATCCCCTATTATTTTGAATGACACAGAATATGATAACAATGAATTGTTTAAGGATGCATTTGAAATCTTTAAAGGTAAAAGGATAAAACTAACTGTAGTTGAGAAGGACGGAATAGTTTACGGCAATAAAAGATTTTCAATAAAGAATATGGTTATGAGATTAGAGGAGAATACAGATGGAATATAGGGATGTTGAAGTTTTGAATGCGTTTAAAATATATTCTTACCTTGCAGCCAACGGTTCTTGCGAGAAAGATGAAATGAGGCTTTATATAACCGATGACAAGGTAAGAGACTTAGTAAATCAATTTTCATCAGTTGTGGGGTGTACTGTTATACCTGCGGGAGAATATGTATATTTGGTTCCAACGGAACCTCTTTCACCATTTCATGTATCAAATGAAGAGATTAAAAAAGAGTATCTACCTTCGAGAGCAGTAAACTTGGATATATATCTTATGTATGTGGCTATAATCGTTTTATTCGGGGAATTTTACGACAGCTATCAGAGCACCGAAGCAACAAGGAATTTTTTACCCATGAAGGAATGGCTTTCTTCTCTAAATAATCATATTTCCTCAATTAAGGAAATAGACAAAGATGAGCTGAAAAAGATTGAGAAGGATAGCGAATATAATTGGGTGGGAATAGTGGAAAAGTGGGAAGCAATGGATGATTTGAGGGAAAACGTAAAAGTCCAAGATGCCAGGACCGTCAGCAGGCTCAGCTTTTTAAATACGGTGAAAAGATTTTTGGAAAATCAAGGGCTTATAACTGATATAGGAAATGACGAAATAGAACTTACGGAGAAAGCCAAAACAATTGTTCAAAAATACTATATGGAATATGAATTCAACAGAGGAATTTTAGATTTTATGTATCAAGCGGAAAGAGAAGGAAAGGAGAGAAAAAATGCCGTCCATATCGAAAATAAGGTTCACTAATGTCGTATATGAGGGAGGTTCCAAAAGATACAACGATGACATCTTTGTTTTTGAAGGCAATAACGGAGCAATTCTTTTAGAAAACGGAGGCGGGAAAACAGTTTTTATACAGACCGTTTTGCAGGCAATTCTTCCTCATTCGGATTTAGCGGAAAGAAAAATAAAGGATACATTGTCTTTGGAAGGCAATCCCGCTCATATAGCCGTAGAATGGATATTAAACGAAAGACCCAGGAGATATGCCTTAACTGCGGTAACGCTGTTTTTAGTTAACGGTAAGCTGGATTCTTATAGATATGTTTATGAATACGGAAGTGGTGACAGCAATTCAATCGAAAATATCCCTTTTGTCAGAAATATTTCAAATGGAAATAAACGCCCTGCAGGAAGAGAAGAAATGAATGATTATTATCAATATATGAGCAAGGAGCATGTAAATGCCAAGAGATTTTCTACAATTAGAGAATATCAAAAATATATAGAAGAAAATTTTAAGATAATTCCTATGGAATGGAGAAGAATATCATTGATAAACGGAGAAGAGGGAGGGGTGGAGAAATTTTTTGACGGCTGCAAAACTACCGAAAGTTTAGTCGACAGGCTCCTGATTCCCGTTGCCGAAGAAGCCCTGGCGGGAAACGGGATGAAGGATTTTGCCGATACTTTTGAAAATCAGAGGGAACATTTCAAGCAACATAATTATCTGAAAAAGAATATAGATGAAAGTAAACTTATTCAGGATAGAATAAGAAAATACGTTGAAGTATATAAGGAGTATTATTATTCCCTTGAAAAATTCGGTAAGGAAAAAGGAGAGGGAAAAGCCCTTTATGAATTTTTCCTTGATGAGTATAAAAAGACGGATAAGGAATTAAAAGATGTAGAAAAAGCACAGAATGATTGGAAGAGTACAAATGAAAAATTAGTTCAGAAGGAATATTCCTATTATTTGGCATGCATAAAGCAAGAATTGGAAAAAGATGAGAACGAATATAACAACTGTCTCAGAGATTACGAGGTGCAAAAAGACGAATTTTCGGCTAAGGAAAGAAGGCTGGAAAACTTAGAGATTGCTCAATTGAAAAAAAAGATCAAGGATGATGAAGACGAGATTTTGATCTATAAAAAACAGCTTGATATGTTGGAAAAAGATGAAAAGACCGATGAAGCAGAAAAACAATTGAGAATCAACTCATCCGCTGTTAGTGGATATTTTGACAGAGAATTTAATAAATTGAATGGGAAGAGAGATGAAGCGAATAGAAAAAGAGAGGAATGTAATGATAATCTCCGTATACTTAGAGAAAAAAAAGACCTTTTAGACAAGGAGTATGAGGAACTTGTTGAAAAAAAAGGGAATCTAAAGGGAGAGCTGAACTTTTCCTGCAGACAAATGAAAGATATTGAAAGCGAGATACTTTCCAATTCCGAAAATGAAACAATAGAAGAACAGTATCCTAAATGGACGGACAAAATTAATTTTCTGGAAAAGGATTTAGTAGAACGCCGTGAGAGGCTGAAAGAGATGTATGAGGAGAAAAACCGTATCAATGCCGAATTAAGTTCTTACAGGGAAAAACAGGAGCAGCTTTCAGATAACAGAGGAGTTTTAGGAGAGAAAATAGAAAGGATAGAAAATGAAGAAAAGGAATTGTTAATCAAGATAAAGGAGCTGATTTCAGGTTATGAGCATATAAACAGTTTGTATATAAAAAAAGAACAGATAATAGCGGCTTTAGAAGATAAATGTGAGAGAATCAGGCGGGAAAGGGAAGAACTTCTGATAAATGAAAGGATATCTCACAGGTTTTCCGATGATTATAAGGATAATGAGTATTTTACTGCCGAACCCATGCTGGATTCATGGATAAATCAGTGGAGGAATAACTTTGTTTTTTTGGAATCCGGTGCTCAGTATATCGGAAGGGCGGCTTCCGTTTTGAATAAGGATGAAACAGAATATTATCAGAACTATCCTTATTGGGCATCATCCGTAATTGTTGCGGATAACGGTGAAAATAAATTACATGAAAAACTCAAAAGAAATATAGATAAAATCAGCTGTCCCATTGGAATTTTGACTCAATCCAAAGCACAGCTCCTTTTGGAAGGAGGAAAAATAGAAAATGATATTTTTCTATATCCCTCGGTATGGAAGGATAATATAAAGAGAGAAGATTTTCAGGCTAAAAAAACCGAAGGACAAAAAAAAGCCGAAAGTGCTACCCGGGCAAGGAAAGAAAAAGAAACAGAGTTGGAAAGGTATACTAAAGTTTTAAACAAAATAAAAGAATTTTTAGACCAATATCCTTATGAGGATTTTACTATGTTAAAAGAGGATTACAAACATACTGATGAGGAAATAAATACGATAAAATGCAATATAGAAGAAGGAGAAAAAAGAGTATTGCAGATAGATAACGATATAAAAAATGCGGGAAATAAAATCAACAATTTGCAAGAAGAACAAAATGTATTAAATAAAAATATTGTGGAAGCCGCAAAGTATTTAAATTTCAAAAACTCCGTGAAAGGTATAAAAAAAGATTTGTTCCGATTGGATTTTAAAATTGAGGAAAACAATAAAAAAAAGGAAGAGAATAAAAAGGAAACGGAAAGGTACAGGAGAATATATGAAGAATTACTTTTAGAACTCAATAAGATTAAAGGTTATATTGATTCTTTAGGCAAAGACGAATTGTATATGGAAGTCAGAGATTTTGTTCCCGAATATTCTCCGATTTCCATAGAAGTTTTAAAGAGAGAAAGAAAGGAATTGAAAGATGTATTAAATAAGAAGCAGAAGGACAGAGAAAATATATCGTATAATATAATGAAAATTTCTGATGCAAAAGAAGAGCATCGGAAGGATTTAAAGAATTTGATTTTACGTGCCAAATATCAGTCAGAAAAGGATATGGAATTTCCCATATACGGAGAAGCCGAAATCGAGGATTTGATTAAGAGTATAAAAGTTCTTTCTCCCCTGCTGGATAAAAAAGAAAAAGAATTAAATAGATTTAAAGAAAAATATCAGAATATTAAAAGTAAATATGAAGTCAAAGAAGAAGATTATTTTAAGGTTTATGATAAGATAGTGGAATTTACCGATTCCTTGGGAAATGTGAAGAAAGAGATAGATGATGAGAAGATCGAATTGGGTAAGAGAATTGATTATTTGAATTCCATGGAAGAAAAATGGGATAAAGAACTAAAATCAATAGAAGAAGTTTTGAATAATTTGAGGCTGAAAAATGAAAAATACGAATATCTGTCTGATAATGTTATATCCTTAGGTTTATCCGATGATATGATTCAAGGGCTTCCTTATGACAGAATGAAATATGTTAATCTCGTTTTGAACTCCCTTGAAAATATAAAAAAGGAAACAGAGGAAAATATAATTAAAGTAGATAAAGAAAAACGGGACTTTGAGATGTTTTGCAGTGAACACATAAGCGAACCCAGATTGAAAAACATGGCGTTATGGGGGATTAAATATAAAGATAAATATGATGATATTATTGAATGGCAGAAAAACATAGATAAAAGAATTGACAAAACCGTAAATATATTAGAAATGGATATGATGGAGCATGATAAGGAGATAAATCAGTTTGTGAAATATCTTAATTCTTATTTAAAGTCCCTTGCTCAGGAAATAGGGTCTATTTCTAAGAAGACAAGGATAAAGGTAGACGACAAATCAAAAAATATATATATAATTGACGTTCCGGAATGGAAAGAAGAATTTGGGAAGGAAGAAATAAGAAATTATATAAATATTATGATTAAAGATATTGAAAGCAATGAATTTAAGGATGAAGAGGGAAAAGAAGATAAATCTTCCGTAAGAAAATATATAGAAGATAAATTTCAAGCCAAGCAGCTTATGAAAGCCCTTATGGCAGGGGACGGAATAAAAGTAAAATGCAGAAAAGTTACGAATGACGGTAAGGTAAATAGTATTCCCGTGTCTTGGGAAAAAACGAATTCTTGGTCCGGCGGGGAAAAATGGAGTAAAAATATGACTTTATTTTTGGGGATATTGAATTATCTTGCTGAAAAAAAGCAGAGTATAAATTTCGAACAAAAGAGGAACCGTACGGTTATATTGGATAATCCGTTCGGAGAAGCTTCAAGTAACCATGTTTTGGATCCCGTATTCTTTATTGCCGAGCAGTTGGGGTTTCAAATAATAGCTTTGACTGCTCACAGCGAAGGAAAATATATAAGAGATTATTTCCCAATAGTGTACAGTTGCAGACTTCGTCCTTCTTTAGACAAAAATACTCAGATATTCACTAAAGAAAGAGAGATAAAGTATGCTTTTTTTAAAGATAATGATCCCCAGGTTTTATCGAGACTCGGAGAAAAAGAACAGCTTACCATGTTTTAGAAGATTTTTTACTTGTAAATTATTTTCGAATTGTATATAATAGATATAATTTAGTAGTACAAAAATATATATGAGCGATGATAAAAACTTCGGCTTACAAATCTATTCAGAGAGCTGGTGCTTGCTGTGAACCGGTTAGAATTTAAGCCTTTCCACTTTTAGAGCTGTCGATGAAAAATCGAAGGAATGTGTCCTTTATTGCACGTTTTAGAGGTGGTCAGCCTTATGTGCTGACAATTTGGGTGGCATCGCGGATCCTTCCGTCCCATATTTATTATATGAGATTGGAAGGTTTTTTTTATTTAAAATACTGTATATGAGGAGGAGAAAAATGTTAGATATTAAATTTTTGCGGGCAAATCCTGAAATAGTAAAAGAAAATATCAGAAAAAAATTTCAAGATGAAAAACTTGTATTGGTAGATGAAGTAATAAAATTAGATGAACAATTTAGGGCATCAAAAACAAAAAGTGATTTTCTCAGGAGTCAGAGGAATTCTATTAGCAAAGAGATTGGAGCTTTAATGTCCAAAGGACAAAAAGAAGAAGCTAAAAAAAAGAAAAAACAAGTTGAAGATATTGCACAGGAACTTGCTGATTTGAAAATGTCAGAAGATAATATTGAGAGTCAAATTCGGGAAAGAATGTTGGTTATTCCAAATATAATAGATCCGTCCGTACCCATCGGAAAGGACGACAGTGAAAATGTTGAACGTGAAAGGTTTGGAGAACCCATTGTTCCTGATTTTGAAGTACCATACCATGTTGATATTATGGAAAGACTTAATGGAATAGACCTTGATAGTGCAAGAAAAACCAGTGGAAACGGTTTTTATTATCTTTGCGGTGATATTGCCCGTCTTCATTCCGCTATTCTTTCATATGCACGGGATTTTATGATTGATAGAGGTTTTACCTATTATATTCCGCCTTTCATGATACGCGGCAATGTGGTAAACGGAGTTATGAGTTTTTCAGAAATGGAAAATATGATGTATAAAATTGAAGGAGAAGACTTATATCTAATCGGAACAAGCGAACATTCCATGATTGGAAAATTTATTGACACAATTTTAGATGAGGAACAGCTTCCTCAAGCATTAACCAGTTATTCTCCCTGTTTTCGAAAAGAAGTAGGTGCTCATGGTATTGAGGAACGAGGGGTATATCGTATTCACCAATTCGAGAAAGAAGAAATGATTGTAGTTTGTAAGCCGGAAGAAAGTCCTCAGTGGTTTGAAAAATTATATCATATTACAGTAGACTTCTTCCGTTCTTTGGACATTCCCGTACGTACTTTAGAATGCTGCTCAGGTGATTTAGCAGATTTAAAAGTAAAAAGTATTGATGTGGAAGCCTGGTCGCCCCGTCAGAAAAAATATTTTGAGGTCGGAAGCTGTTCAAATTTAGGAGATGCACAAGCGCGTCGTCTTGGTATTCGTATTAGAAGTAAAGAAAAGGGAAACTATCTTGCACATACTCTTAATAATACAGTAGTCGCACCGCCCCGTATGCTGATAGCATTTTTGGAAAACAACCTTAATGCAGATGGCTCCGTTACAATTCCTAAGCCTCTTCAAATGTATATGGGCGGGAAAGAAGTTATAAAAAAATAAAAGTAGGCAGTTTGACTTACTGCCTGCTTTTTATTTGACTTTCATTTATAGCGGATTTAACTGCATATTTTATTACAAAATATAAAATGGCCAGTTTTATTAAATCCCAACCTATGTTTAGCCCTAAGCCTAATGAACCTAATATAGTTGAATTTCCCATATTTTTCTCCTCCGCTTTTATAATATGGATTAATTACATATTATCTCAAAATATAGTAAAATTCAATGATTAAAATACTTTATTCCATATTCTGTTCATTTTATGAAGCTATTCAATTTCAAACATATCATTTATCAGAGGAATAATATTGATTACAGGTTCCTCATAAGGATGAATTTTTTTAATTGTAGCTACTGCATCCTTAACTTTCGTAATTGGACAGCGGACTTCCAGTTTACATTCGGAACCGAAATTTATGGTACCAACTTCTCCGTTAAAAGGACTGCTTCCAAGCAAGGGGTGCCAATAACCTTGTACATTAGAAAAGGAAATAACGTGATCATATTTTCCGATTTGGCAAGCTCCGATTTTCGTCAGCTCATCCCTTAAACTTTCAATATATTCTTGCGGGACATATATTTCTATTTTAACTTTTGAAAAATCCATTTTTATCACCCTCAATATAAATATGATTAGAACTGTATAACTCAACTGCTAAATCTCATTTTTTTATTCCATACCAGTATAAATAATAAATAGAAAGAAAGCAATGTAAAAACCATAGATATTCCGAAAATACTGACAAACTGCAACTATGATGGGAATCTTAATATTGTGATATTTGGACTGCCAAATAAAATCAATATGGCTGTCAGAAAAAAGATTAATAGGTGTCAGAAAATGGTGATAAATGCATTAAATATAATATACAATCAAGACCATTCATCTCATTTGTTTTATAAAGCAAATGAGATGAATATTTTAAAACATGGTTTTTTACATCGTTATACTTGTTTTATAAGGTTTATGAAAGATTTTTTATATAATAGACAATTATATAACATTGGCATTAAATGAAATAGTCTGTTATATTGAATAATAAAAAAATTTTTATAAATCCAGTTTGGACAAACGTTTGCCAATATAATGCTGTCTTTAATCAAAGATGACCGCTTATATGGCATAGTAATTGCTATTATAAATAATGTAAATAGGAGAGGAGAACAAGATGGAATTTTTAATCAAATTAATTAATGAAGAGGATAAAAGAAATCCATTGACAGATTCCGAAATTGCAAAAATGTTAGGCATCAGCAGAGCCAAGGTATCGAAAATGAGAGAGTCTCTCAGCATAGGAGATCGTAGGGAAAGAAGACGAGAAATACTGACAAAAAACATAGAAGAAATATTAAAAGATGATCCTTCAATATCTGAAAGAGCCTTGACTTTGCAACTTAACAAAAAAGGTTTTAAAATTTGCAGAAATGTCGTATCGAAATTTATTAAGAACGAAAAGAAATTTAAAATTAATAGAAACAAAATAGAAGTTGTGAATAAAACTTCCCCTAAAAATGGGATAAATCTAAGAAATGAAGAAAAGGATATGGCTTTCAATTCGTTTATAGGGGCCAATGGAAGTCTGAGGCCTCAGGTTGAATTGGCTAAAGCTGCTATACTGTATCCGCCGAATGGATTACATACATTAATCTATGGAGAAACAGGAGTCGGAAAAAGTGAACTGGCAGAATGTATGTATAAATTTTCTATAGAGACAGGTATAAAAGCTGCAGATTCACCTTTCATTTCTTTTAACTGTGCCGATTATGTAGATAATCCCCAACTTCTTCTCTCACAGCTATTTGGATATACCAAAGGGGCATTTACAGGTGCAGATACTAATAAAATCGGTCTTATAGAAAAAGCAGATAAAGGAATATTGTTCTTGGATGAAATACATAGGCTTCCTCCGGAAGGTCAAGAAATGCTTTTTTACCTTATTGACAAGGGAATATACAGAAAGCTCGGAGAACCTAATGTGGATTATCATTCTAAATTATTGATAATTTGTGCTACCACAGAAAATATAAATTCAACGCTTTTGAGGACATTTATTAGAAGAATACCTATGATAATACAATTTCCCCCGTTAAAAGACAGAACAATAGAAGAAAGATATCAGCTAATTGAGAGGTTTTTCAAATCTGAGGCGGCATGTATTAAAAAAGATATATCTGTAACCGAAAATTCCATGAAGGCGCTTTTGCTTTATGATTGTCCTAATAATATTGGACAACTTAAAAGTGACATAAAGCTTTGCTGTGCAAAGGCATTTCTCCAAAGTAAAACTGATAGGGATAATAAAATTTGTGTACATAGTGAAGACTTGCCCGGATATGTATTGCGGGGAGCTCTTAAATATAAAGAATATAAAGATGAAATCGACAAACTTATTAAGAACAAGAATGTAGTAAGTTTTACCGTTGATCAAACAAATTCTTTATATAATAATAGTGATATGAAAATCTACAATTTCTACGAGGCATTGGAAGAAAAAAGAAATACATTAAAATCTAAAGGATTGAGTGAAAACGATATCGATATTGTGATGAGCCTTGATGTAGATACTTATCTAAAGAGATACATCCTCAATACAGAAAACAAAAATCTAGAAGCTTTATATAAGGTTGTAGATAAAAGAATAGTTGATATAGTTGAAAAATTTCTAAAAGAAGCTGAAGAAAAATTGCATAGAGAATTCAATGCCAAGATATTTCATGCACTTTCAATGCATTTAGCAAGCTCAATAGAAAGAATTAATAGTGGAAAGAAAATTGAAAATAACCAATTGGAGGATATAAAAAAACGTCATAAACTGGAGTATGACGTAGCTATTGGATTTAAAAATGACTTAAAAACTAAGTTAGATATCAATTTACCTGATGATGAAATTGGATTTATAGCCATGTTTTTATATATGGATGAAAAAGAAGATGATAGTGAAGGTAGAGTTGCAGTGCTTGTTGCCATGCATGGAGAGTCAGCGGCTACTTCTATAGCGGATGTAGCCAACCGTTTACTCGAAGAAAAACATGCAGTTGGTTACAATATGACTTTGGATGAGAAACCTGAAGAGGCATTGGAAAACATCATGGGTATTGTTAAAGAAATAAATGAAGGGAAAGGTATTATTTTTCTGGTAGATATGGGATCTTTGGTATTTTTTGGTGATATGATATATGAAAAAACAAAAATACCTGTGAGAACAGTTGAAATGGTTTCTACACCTATAGTGCTTGAAGCCGCCAGAAAGGCTTTATTAAATTCATCACTGGAAGAAGTGTATGATTCCTGCATCAAGCTAAGTCCATTTACCGGAAGAATATATAGAGATAGTATTAAATTTAGCAATAAATTAAAAAATGATGTGATATTGACAGCCTGTATTACAGGAAAAGGGACTGCAATAAAATTAAAAAATATATTAGAACAAAAAATAAATATTTCCGGTTATGGTATAGATATAATTCCTGTAGAAGTATCGGACAATGTGATTTTTAAAAATAATATTCAGAAAATTAAACAAAAGAAAAATATTTTAGCCGTTATTGGGCCTTTAGATCCTAAGGAAGAAGATATAATATATTTTTCTATAGCTGATACCTTTAATGAGGACAAGTTAGCCCTTTTAGAAAATAGTTTCGAAATTTTAAAAGTTATAAACAATATGAAAGATGTGGTAGATAAAACCATTGATATTGACGCTTATATGTATATTGAAGGTTTTAAAAAGTTTTATATACGTCTTTTTAATTCATGCGTGCCAATTACCGAAAATGTTGTTCTGGGGCTTATACTGCATATAGGCTGTGCTGTAGAACGTGTATTAAAAGGGAATGAAACAATTCATACGAGAAATAAAGAGGCTATGATAGAACATCATATAAATGAATTTAAAATTATAAAAAATGCCGTTATACCAATAGAAAACTTATTTAATATAACATTTTTAGATGAGGAGTATGTAAATATAATGAAAATTGTGTATCAATTATAATACACATAAGTGTATCAATCAAAACTTTTAACAATACACATAAAATATGTGAAACGGATTCTCTATAACCGTCATTACTGCTGGGTTTATAAATATGGCATGAAAATTGCTCTATAAAATTATGATAAAAATTTAAATATTTAAGGAGGATGTAGCATGGATAAGTTTATGGACTTTTTTCAAAAGAAGTTGATGCCTCCATTAGTTAAGGTAGGCAATCAAAGGCATCTTGTGGCAGTACGTAACGGACTTGCATTGACTATCCCATTTATCATAGTAGGGAGCGTTTTTCTTATCATTGGTAATTTACCATTTACATGGTGGGAAGATTTTATAGGCGGTTTCGGAGATAAGTTGAATGTAATTGTAAACAGTTCATTCGGAGTATTGGGGATTTTAGCTTCTATAGGAATCGGATATCATTTGGCTAAAGGATATGACCTTGACCCCATTACAGGGTCGGTAATTTCGCTTACAGCTTTCTTGGTAACTCAGGTGACAGAAGATTATCAATTAGATACTAGCAATTTTGGAGCAGAAGGTTTATTTACCGCAATAATCGTTTCAATATTAGCTGTAGAGATATTAAGGATTTTTGTAAAAAGAAAGATGGTCATCAGGCTTCCCAAAGGAGTGCCTCCGGCAGTTGGAAATTCATTTGTTGCATTAACTCCTGCACTTGCAGTTATGATTATTTTATGGATGATTAGAGTTGTCATAGGATTCGATATAACATCATTTATAACGAAAATATTTAGCCCTTTGGTATTTGCACTCAATACATTGCCCGGAATATTAATATACAGTCTGTTAGTTACTTTGCTTTGGTCGGCAGGTATTCACGGAGACATGGCGCTTGAGGGAGTGGCAGATCCTATATTTCTACAATTTTTAACTGTAAATACTGCAGCATTTATGGCTCATGAACCCATACCTTATATTACAGCCTCAGGATTTTATTCTTTATTTGTTAACGTTGGTGGTACAGGGGCAACCTTGTGCTTGGTATTATTAATGCTTAGATCCAAAAGTAAACTTTATAAGTCTTTAGGCAAAGTAGCTTTTCCGTCAGCTTGTTTTGAAATCAATGAACCGGTTATATTTGGGTTTCCAATAGTTTTGAATCCATTAATACTTATACCATTTACAGTTGTTCCATTGGTTCTTACGGCTTTATCATATTTATTGATGAGTTTCAATTTAATAGGTAGACCTGTGGCAATGGTCCCATGGACAATGCCGCCGATTATAGGACCGTTTCTTGCAACAGGAGGAGATTGGCGTGCAGCTGTTTGGTCAGCTCTATCAATAGTTATAGCAGCTTGTATCTACTATCCATTCTTCAAGAATGCAGAAAAACAACAATTATTAAATGAATCAAAAGAAGAAGCAGAAGAATACTCAACAATCGAAGCATAAATTACAGCTTCTTTGTGTCTTTATTACAACGAAAGGAATGATAATTAGTATGAAAATATTATTAATGTGTGCAGCGGGGATGTCAACAAGTTTATTGGTAACAAAAATGGAGGAATGTGCTAAACAGAGGGGCATTGGCGATATAGTAATTGATGCAGAACCGGTGGAGGATTTAGATAAGTATGTTGCTAAATATGATGTCTTTTTGTTAGGACCTCAAGTGAGATACAAAGAAGAGTGGGTTAAAAAAACAATTGAAGGCAAGGGCAAAAAATATGCAAATATTCCACCACAAGTATATGGACTGGTGGATGGCGAAAAAACTTTAGATTTAGCATTGAATTTACTCAAATAGGACGAGATATTGGAGGCATGATATATGAGCTTAGAAGAAGTGGTATTTACAATAATTAGTCATGCAGGAGACGCGAAATCATTGTGTTTTGAAGCACTGGCAATGGCGAAGAAGGGAGAGTTTGAGAAAGCAGATGCTCTTATAAAAGATGCCCAAAATGAGCTCTATGAGACACATAATATACAAAACAGCATGATACAGAAAGAGGCATCCGGGGAAAAACTAGAACTATCATTACTTCTAATGCATGCGGAAGATCATTTAATGACTGCTATATTGGCGAAGGATCTGATTGAGGAAATGATAGAGATATATAGGGAAAATAAAAAGTATAAGGAGGCGGTGGAAAATGACGACTAAAAAAGGACTAAAGATAGCCACTATAGGTGGAGGGTCAAGCTATACGCCGGAACTTATAGAAGGCTTTATAAACAGATATGAAGAGTTACCCGTAAAGGAAATTTATCTTGTTGATATAGAAGAAGGGAAAGAAAAGCTTGATATAGTAGGAAATCTGGCTAAACGAATGGTAAAAAAGGCAGGTTTAGATATCGATATACACTTGACTTTGGATAGAAGAGAAGCTATAAAGGATGCTGATTTTGTAACCACTCAATTTAGAGTAGGTCAATTGGACGCAAGAATAAGAGATGAAAAGATACCATTGAGATATGGTTCTATTGGGCAGGAAACTACAGGAGCAGGTGGTTTTGCGAAGGCTCAAAGAACTATACCTGTTATATTGGATATATGTAAAGATATAGAGGAGTTATCCCCAAATGCGTGGTTGATTAATTTTACAAACCCATCCGGAATTGTAACAGAAGCAGTAGTTAAACACAGCAATGTAAAAGTAGCAGGTCTATGCAATGTACCCATCGGAATGGTTAATGATAGTGCGGATATGCTTGGAGTAACGCCCGATAGAGTGTATATAGATTTTGTAGGGATTAACCATCTTTTATGGGGAAGAAAAATTTATCTTGATGGTAAAGATATAACGGACAATTTTATAGAAGAAGTAGCCGCAGGAAAATCAAGTACTATGAAAAATATTCCGGATCTTGATTGGGATCCTGATTTTATAAGATCATTGGGAATGTTTCCATGCTCATATCTTAGATATTATTATTTAACAGATGAAATGCTTAAAGAAGAACAAGAATCAGCTAAGCTGGAAGGAACAAGAGGAGAGGTAGTTAAAAAAATCGAGCACGAGTTATTTAATTTATATAAAAAACCTGATTTGGATATAAAGCCCCCACAACTAGCTGAAAGGGGAGGAGCACATTATTCAGATGCTGCTTGTTCGCTGATTAATTCCATATATAATGATAAAAAGGACATTCAAATAGTTAACGTCAAAAACAATGGAGCTATTTCCGACTTGCCTGATAATGTAGTTATAGAAGCAAATAGCATTGTGGGATTTAAGGATATTAAGCCAATAAATATAGGCAGTATCCCCACTAGAATAAAAGGGTTGATACAAGTTGTTAAAGCTTATGAAGAATTGACAATAGAAGCAGCTGTAACAGGGGATTATGATACAGCTCTCCAAGCCTTGAGTGTACATCCATTAATTCCTTCAGTGACTGTAGCTAAAAAGATCTTAAATGATATCATAAAAGAAAATAAAGAGTACTTGCCTCAGTATAAGTGAAAATCGAAAGCCTGTTGAATGAAATTTCAGCAGGCTTTTACGATTGATGAGGGTATAATTCTAATCACCAATATTTACAATTTAATTACAATAAGCCACGAGATGATAATATATTTTGAATTTATGATATTATTAGATTAACTAATTGCAGTATATGTTTAATCTCATATTCGAAAGGGGAATGATTAAATGAAAAAATCAATTATTATATTCATGGCTATTATAATTTCACTGACGGGATGTAAGTCTCAAGGGGCGACGAATGAACCTCCTGAGGTATCAATAAATATTGGGGGGAAGCAAATACAATATGCAGTTGAAAAAAATAAATGGAATGGAAGTGTTTATGATAGAGAGGATATCTTTAAAACAATATTAAAAAAGGGTATAGATATGCCATTTATTGAAATTGGTGAAATTGCTGAAATTGAATTCAAAAACAATCCGCCTGAACAGCTTGAGATATATGACATCTTATTGGATGATACCGGAAGTCAAATATATGGTGATGAGATGATAATTAATATTCCCGTTGAATTAAAGAACGGAAAGACTTCGTTTGAGATAAATACACATATGGCTAGTTATTTAAGCTCACTATATGTTGAAGATAAGAAGGATATTAGGGGATTCAAAATGATTGCTTCATGGGGAGACAATGAATGTGAATATGGATTTATAATTAAAACCGGCAAAGATATAGGCAAATCTGAAATATCAGAAGAGGAAAGAAAAAGAATAGACTTATATGTAGATGTTATGAAGGCTGCATTTTCAGAGGAAAATGGTGGGGATTCATTTTTAGCTGTAAAGCTGGATACTTTGGAGGGATTAAGTGATACAGCTAAGGAGGTTGTTTTGGAAAGACTTAAAAGCCTATCACCTAATGTATATGATATTGAAGATGTAAAAGAGGATAGTGCAAAATTTGAAATGGACGATCAGAAAAGATTGATTATGTCAAAAGACGGGACATTGCTTTGGATTGAATTAGAAGAATATAAAGACAATAAAGCAACTATAACAGGAGTTTCGTGGTTTGGAAATTTAGGAGCAGTTTTTCCAAAATATGAGGCAAGTTTTAAAAATGATAAATGGGAGTTAGAACTTATAAGTATGGCGATATCTTAAAAGCATATATATTAGATTATATTTAGAAAAGACAGGTTAGCGGGGGATCTAACCTGTCTTTTTAAGGGGTGTTATAGAGTATTATACAGGTCTAAACTTTTTGGCTGTTTAGTTCTTCATCTATAATTATAGATGAAGAACTAATAATTTAAATTTATGGCACAATATATATATATTCAAAAGGACATATTTAGGTGTTAATTAAAGTAAAATTAAAAAATAATTACTCTTCACTATCTTTACTATCTTTAAAAAACGGAGATTCTTCGTAAGCAATGCTTATACTTGCCCGACTCACCCTTAGACTGCAAAGGGTACACGGCAGGACGACCCAAGGGTCGATTGTGAATTGTGAACTGTGAATTAATCGAAGGATTACATTTATGTTATAATATATATAATGATTAATACGGGAGATGATTTTTTTGGTAAGTCAAAGATTAAAAAAAGATTTAGAATTTATTGTTGAATTGGACAAAATGAAATCCATATTTAGAAGGACCAGCGTAATAGGCGAAGACAGACAAGAAGATGATGCTCAACATTCTTGGCATATATCGGTGATGGCAATGATCCTATCTGAATATGCTAATGAAAATATTGATACATGTAAGGTAATCAAAATGCTTTTAACCCATGATTTGGTGGAACTGTATGCAGGTGATACATTTTGTTATGACATAGTGGGCAATATGGATAAAAGGGATAGAGAAGTGAAAGCAGCAGATAAATTATACGGAATGTTGGAAGAAGATAAAGGCAAAGAATTAAGAGCTTTATGGGATGAGTTTGAAGAGCAAAAAACACCTGAATCTAAATTTGCCGCAAGCATGGATAGATTACAGCCTATGTTAAGTAATTACAATAATAATGGCGGAACATGGAAAAAATATAACGTGGCTAAAGAAGATATATATAAAAGAATTTCGCCGGTTAAGGAAGCTTCAAATGAATTGTGGGAGTTTGTCGAGTATATGCTGGAAGATGCTTATAATAGGGGACTTATCAATCATTAAGGATTGGGGAAATAAAGAATAAAAAGCATAGGAGGTCTTCTGATGAAAGTGTTAGTAACAGGTTTTTCACCATTTGGCGGAGAAGATATTAATCCTGCGTATGAAGCAATAAGGGGATTGGAAGATACGATTCAAGGGGCATTGATAATTAAAAAGGAAATTCCCACAGTATTTGGAAAGTCCATAGAAGAATTAAATAAGATAATTGAAGTGGAGAATCCCGATATTGTAATATGTGTTGGACAAGCTGGGGGCAGATTCGATATAACTGTTGAAAGAGTAGCCATAAATATAGATGATGCCGGAATTGCAGATAATGAAGGCAATCAACCAATAGACAGAAAAATATATGAGGATGGAGACAATGCTTATTTTTCATCCCTTCCCATTAAAGCTATAGTGAAAAACATTAAAGATAGCGGCATACCTGCTGGTATCTCAAATACTGCAGGGACATATGTATGCAATCACCTTATGTATGGACTATTATATCTTATTAACAACAAATACACTCGTATAAAAGGCGGATTCATACATGTACCATTCTTACCGGAACAGGCTGTTTCAAAAAGAAATACACCCAGTATGAGCGTTGAAAATATTACAAAAGGTCTAAAGCTTGCAATAGAAGCATCTATTAAATTTCAAGAGCCTAATTAATGCTCTATTTATTTGCAAAGAAGGTTTCTATTGTGAATTGTTTGTAATTGGATAGAATTGTCATATAAATTTAAAAAAAATTTATTGACATAAATAAATCAACCTGATATATTGTATATGGCGTATATATACAATATTTTAATTTTAAGGTGAATTTATGGATATAATAATAAGCAATTCAAACAAAAATCCAATTTATGAACAAATTGCTTCCCAGATAAAAAACTTGATAATCACAGGTGAGCTCAAGGAAGGAGAAGTACTTCCATCTATGCGGCTTCTTGCAAAAGAACTTAGGATCAGCGTTATTACCACTAAACGTGCATATGAGGAGCTTGAAAGAGATGGATTTATTGAAACTGTGACAGGCAGAGGAAGCTTTGTAGCAAGTAAAAATTTAGAATTCATTAGGGAGGAACATCTTAGGATGGCAGAGGAATATTTGCAAAAAAGTGTAGATATAGCTAAGAGCAGCGGTTTAACTTTAGATGAACTAATGGATATTTTAGAGACTTTATATGGGGAGGAATAAGATGGATATCTTAAAGGCCGAAAACCTTACTAAACACTATTCAGGCTTTAGTTTGAATAAAATCAGCTTCAATTTACCAAAGGGCAGTATTATGGGGCTTATAGGGGAAAATGGAGCCGGCAAGACAACTACCATAAAACTATTATTAAATCTAATTAAAAAAGATAGCGGCAAGATAACGATATTTGGCTTAGATAATATAAAACATGAAATGAAAATCAAACAAGACATTGGAGTAGTGCTGGATGAAAGCTCTTTCCATGATAATTTAAAACCCAAAGATATATCTACCTTTATGGGAAACATCTACGATAAATGGGACAATAAAAAGTTTTTTGATTATCTAAATATATTCAATTTACCTCAGAATAAGATTGTAAAAGATTATTCAAAGGGAATGAAGATGAAGCTTTCAATTGCAGCAGCTTTATCTCATAATCCAAAACTACTTATTTTAGATGAACCTACAGGAGGACTTGATCCTGTGGTAAGAAGCGAGATATTGGATATATTTATGGATTTTATTCAGGATGATGAGAAGTCAATATTATTTTCAACTCATGTTACCAGCGATTTAGATAAGATTGCAGATTATATAACATTCATTCATAAGGGCAATTTAGTGTTTACAGAGTCAAATGATGAAATAAATGATAATTATGGGATTATAAAATGTGGAATAAATGAATTTAACAAGATAGATAGGAAGGACATTTTAGGTTATAGGAAAAATAAATTTGGATATGAAGTATTAATCAATAATAAACAAAACAGCATATATAGGGATTTTATAATAGATCCGGCTAATCTAGAGGACATAATGCTATATCATATTAGGGGGGATATCAATGAAGGGTCTGTTGATTAAAGATTTAATAAATTTGAAGAAAAGCTTTGGCACCATAATAGCTATGATAGTATTATATTTCTTATTTGCATATCAATCAGGAGATCCGAGCATTTTAGTCGGAATGATTGTTTTTCTGTTAACCATGATGAGCATAACCTCAATGTCATATGATGATATGGCAAAGTGGGATAAATTTGCATTATCAATGCCTATAAGTAGAAAGACTATAGTATATAGCAAATATATCCTTGCAGTTTTATTATCTTTGGCAGGTTTAGTCTTGTCAACAGGTATAGGATATATAGTAATCCTGTTAAAAGCAAAGATGAGTATCCAAGAATATTTAGTAGCGTCTTATGCTATTTTTGTTCTATCAATGGCATTTATCTGTATAATCATTCCATTAATATTCAAATTCGGGGTAGAAAAAAGCAGGCTAATGATGATGGGAGCAATAATTATACCTATGATAATCGGATATGTTATCAGTAAGTCGGGGATTCCTATGCCAAGTGAAAATCAACTTATGACAATATTGAAGTTATCGCCCTTATTAGTAGTGTTAGCCTTATATATTTCAAGTACTATTTCATACAATATTTATAAGAAAAAGGATTTATAGATAATGGCGTGCATACATTGCACGTTTTTTTTCTTTTATGGTATAATTTAAGATGAGAAGGGTGGCCGACTATAATTGTTATTTTAAAGATGGAGGTTAGTATAATGGACGTTAAATCAATTGGTAATATAATTACAAACTTTAAATCCAAAGTAATTATAATTGACAGAACCGGCAATGTTTTGTGGAAAAGTCGTGATATGGGCAAACTGATTGATATTAAGAATATAAAAGATATTGACATAGACATAGAGGATATAATCTTAAATAAAAATTTAAAGGTTATGCTATATAATGACAGTTATAATCTATCCAGTATATTGTTGGGAAATCAGGAAAAAATTATTCTAATCTTTGATTTGATAGGGGATTATAACGATGATAATACCAAGTCATATATTTTAGAAGAAATAATTGAAAGATTATATGATGGTGTCCTAGTAAGTGATAAGGATGGTAGGGTCGTCATATACAATCCAGCTATGGAAGAATTAGAAGAGATGGAATCAAAAGACATGATAGGCGAATATATATGGGATGCTTACGGCTATGGTGATAAAAATAAATCTGAACATATGGGAGTTCAATCCAGTAGGATTCCAATTATAAATAGATATAAAGCGCACGCTTATAACAATGGGAAACCTATATATAAATCCTATAGTACTTATCCAATTGAAAAAGACGGTGAAATAATAGGAGTATATTCAATTAGTAAAAATGAAACTAAGCTTCAGTCCTTGTTATCAGAAATTGTTGATTTGAAAAGACAATTTGGCAGTAAAATTAAAGATGACTCCGATATTAAATTCAATGGAACCAGATTTACTTTCTCCGATATTATCGGTTCCAGTACAAGGATAAAAAAACTGATACATGAAGCTCAGTCAATTTCTTGGTTAAATAACAATATATTGATAGTTGGAGAAACTGGCACCGGCAAAGAGGTATTTGCTCAAAGCATACACAATTATGGGAAAAGAAATAGAGAGCCCTTTATTGGTATAAATTGCTCCGCAATACCTGAAAATTTACTGGAAAGTATATTATTTGGTACGGTAAAGGGCGCATTTACCGGAGCTATAGATTCATCAGGTCTATTTGAAGAAGCAGGGGAAGGGACATTGTTTTTAGACGAACTAAATTCCATGCCTATAAATATGCAAACTAAACTTCTTAGGGTATTGCAGGAAAAGTGCGTTAGAAGAGTTGGAGGCAAGGAGATGTATCCCATTAGATGTAGGGTGATTAGCGCTATGAATGAAGATCCTTACCTGTTAATAGAAGAGGGGAAATTGAGGCAGGATTTATATTATAGAATCGCAGGATATAATCTCGTGATTCCACCTCTTAGAGAAAGGGATAATGATATATTTGATTTATCCAAATTTTATATATCAAAAAATAACTTAAGCATGAACAAAAATGTATCTAAAATGAAGGAAGATCTAAAAAATTTTATGAAGGAATACAGTTGGCCGGGGAATATAAGAGAATTAGAGCATTTTATTGAAAATATAATGGTGAGGACAGAAGTAGGAGATACTTATTTAAGACGTGAAAATATTCCCGGATATCTATTGGAAGTTATGAATTCAATTTTCAAAGAAAATAAATTAGATAATATATCTGAATATTCCTTGGAAGAAAAAATAAATGAATTTGAAAAAAGTTTGATATTAAATTCTTTGGATAATAACAATTGGAATGTCACAAGAACAGCAAAAGAATTAGGTGTAACAAGACAAAGTTTGATTTATAGGATGAAAAAATTAGATTTAAATAGAAGCTAAGTGTGTGAAAAACAAACAAGGCAAAAAGTTTTAATTATATACACATTTATCACTTTTGTTATTTGTAGATGTGCATGCAATTTGATAAAATGTGTTTGATTTTCACACACACTAAAGCAGATGAAAATTGGATGTATCTTTTAATGCTCCAAAATGCATACTTCCGGGTTGCACTTTATTGGCATAAGTTTTGCATTAATAAACAATATAATTATATAAATTTATAGTATTCTATTGCTATTTACAGCTATAAAATGTATATCATGTTAATAAGTGTAGATACTTTCTTAACTGTGCATTGTGAGCTGTGAATTGTAATGGATTTTCCATTAACAATATAAAATTTAAAATAGGAGGTTTTTTTATGTTAAGTAATGATAAAATTAGTGCTGCTATGGAAATTAAACTTGATAATTATCTGCCTAATTACCCTAAGTTTGATCAAAAAATCAGAAGGGCTCCAAAAAGAGAATTTACATTAACACAAAGAGAAACAGAAATAGCTCTTAAAAATGCCTTAAGATATGTTCCGGAAGAATTACATGAAACATTGGCACCTGAATTTTTAGAAGAGTTGTTGACTAGAGGTAGAATCTATGGTTATAGATTCAGACCGGATGAAACAATCTATGGCAGACCAATAGACGAGTACAAAGGGAAATGTATTGAAGGAAAAGCTTTTCAAGTTATGATAGACAACAATCTATCCTTCGATGTAGGATTATACCCATATGAATTGGTTACTTATGGTGAAACAGGACAGGTATTTCAAAATTGGATGCAATATAGACTTGTGAAAAAATATCTGGAGGAATTGACGGATGAACAAACATTGGTAGTAGAATCGGGACATCCGCTTGGATTGTTCAGATCTACTAAGCAAAGCCCTAGGGTTATAATTACAAATGCCTTAATGGTAGGAATGTATGACAATCAAGAACAATGGATAAAAGCTCAAGCTATGGGAGTTGCAAACTATGGACAAATGACTGCAGGAGGATGGATGTATATCGGACCTCAAGGGATAGTCCATGGGACATTCAACACAATTTTAAATGCAGGTAGGCTAAAACTGGGAATTCCTCATGATGGGGATTTAACAGGCCATATGTTTGTAAGTTCCGGCTTAGGAGGTATGAGTGGCGCTCAAGGCAAAGCTGCAAAAATAGCCGGTGCAGTTGGCATAATAGCTGAAGTTGATATATCCAGAATCAATACAAGACTGGAACAAGGCTGGATAGACTACTATTATGAAGACTTAGAGGAACTATTCAAAGTGGCTAACAAAGCTATGAAAGAAAATAAATCCACTGCATTAGCTTATTATGGCAATATCGTGGATTTATTGGAATATGCAGTAAATAACAATATTCATATAGAATTGTTATCAGATCAAACTTCTTGTCATGCTGCATATGATGGTGGATATTGTCCACAAGGTTTGACTTTTGATGAAAGAACCAAGATGCTATTTGAAGATAAAGAGCAATTTATTAAAGAAGTAAATAAATCTCTTGTTCATCACTTTGAATTAATTAGAGAACTGGTAAATAGGGGAACCTACTTCTTTGACTATGGCAATTCCTTTATGAAGGCGGTATTTGATGCAGGTGCAAAGGACATTTCCAAAAATGGCGTTGATGAATCGGAAGGATTCATATTTCCATCCTATGTTGAGGATATAATGGGACCAATGCTATTTGATTATGGATATGGACCATTTAGATGGGTATGTCTAAGCGGTAAAGAAGAAGATTTGCTAAAGACAGATAAAGCTGCTATGGATTGTATTGATCCAAATAGGAGAGGCCAGGATAGAGATAATTATAACTGGATAAGAGACGCTGAGAAGAATCAACTTGTAGTAGGAACTCAGGCAAGAATTCTTTATCAAGATGCAAAGGGCAGAACAGAAATTGCACTAAAGTTCAATGAAATGGTTAGAAACAAAGAGGTAGGTCCTATAATGATTGGAAGAGACCATCACGATACAGCAGGTACGGACTCACCATTCAGGGAGACATCCAATATTTATGACGGAAGTAATGTGATGGCTGATATGGCTACTCAATGTTTTGCAGGTAATGTAGCAAGAGGAATGAGCTTAGTAGCGCTTCATAACGGTGGCGGAGTAGGTATAGGGAAAGCTATCAATGGCGGATTTGGTATGGTACTTGACGGGAGTGAAAGAGTAGACAATATTTTAAAGAATGCAATGCCATGGGACGTTATGGGCGGAGTCGCTAGGCGTGCATGGGCAAGGAATGAAAACTCTATTTCAACCGCGGCCGAATACAATGAAATGTTTAAGGAAACAGATCATATTACCCTTCCATATGTAGCGGATGAAGGATTGGTAAAGGAATTGGTGGAAAAAGAATATAGTAAACATCCGCATAAGTAAAAACTGAGTTTTCATACAAAGGCAGTTCTATTAATTTTAGAACTGCCTTTAATGTTTTTGCATAGTATAAAAACTAAGGAGGTATCAATATGAATTATCCTATAGTTTTTATACCGGGGCTCTTTGGTTCATTAGGTGATGATGTAATAAAAGGTACAGGGGAATTTTCCTTTGGACTAGCAGAAAAAATTTATAAACCATTTATAGAAATATTGAATTCAATGGGGTATATAGAAGGGTTAAATCTATTTGTCTCATATTATGATTGGAAGATGTCCGTATTGGATGCGGTGAATAAGTATCTCTATCAGGATATAGAAATAATCAAGCATAAAACAGGCATGAATAAGGTAATATTGATTGGGCATAGTTTGGGAGGATTGCTGGGAAGGGCATATATCAATTATTTCAGTCCGGATTCTGTAGATAAATTAATTATGATAGGTACTCCAAATTTGGGAGCAGTGAATGCATATTATTTTTGGAGCGGAGGAAAATTGCCATATCAAAAGGTAGAGGATAATCCGTTATATAATGCGTTAAAAATTGGCTTTATAATGTACCTTAATATATTTCAAAAAGAAAATTATATAGAGACACTAAGGGAAGCCTTTCCGGTAGCAAAAGATTTGCTTCCAAGTTATAAATATGAAAGTTATTTATTTTATAACAAAGACGGTACAAAAAGAGGTATACCAATCGAAGAAATGACAATCAATAATTCCTTTTTGAATAGGTTAGAAGATGAAACTAATAATGCCTATAATAAATATTTTATTGTAAGCGGAACAGGAATTAAGACCAATAAAAAATTTCTGGTGGATATAAATGACAGTGGAAAGACTAAATGGACAGACGGGAAGCCGATTAAGACATATGTAACTAATAGGGGTGATGGAACTGTAATTACTGACAGCACTTTAGGATGTCTAAATGCCGATAGTATTGTAATAGAAGGCAATCATACGGATATATTATATAAATCAGCTGATTATCTATCGGCTATTTTAGAAAAACCCATTGTCAAAGAAACTAAAATTAGCAAAGCAGAAAAGGCATATAATATCTTTACGGATAATATAGCGAAAGCAGGAATTGATATAAAATCTAAAAATGTTCAAGTTGTAAAAATATCTTCGGATAAATATTGGGTTATGGTAACTGAATGAGTTTATGCTACAAACTCATTCAGTTTAGCAATGTAAATACCCATCAATTCCTTTTCACTTACTTCCCTGCTTGGTTTATCTAAGACTATTTCTCCCTTATCCAGCATAATGACTCTATCGGAATATTCAAGAGCATCTTTCATATTGTGAGAGATCATAATGGTGGTCATGGAGTATTTTTTTATCAATTCTTTGGTTTTTTTCATTATTACATTTGATGTTTTAGGGTCAAGAGCTGCTGTATGCTCATCTAACAACAATAGATCAGGATGTTTCATGGCAGCCATTATTAAGGACAAGGACTGCCTTTGTCCCCCCGATAGGAATTTAACCTTTGTATCAAGTTTGTCTTCAAGCCCCAAGTCTAAAGTCATTAAGAGATCTTTATATTTATCTATATTATTTCTTTTTATAAGCCTTTTAAGAGCAAATTTCTCACCTTTTTTATCAGCTAAAGCCATATTTTCAAGGATAGTCAAGCTAGGGGATACGCCCATAGAGGGATCTTGAAAAACTCTACCTATATTATTTGATCTTTGTTCTTCCTTTAATTTGGATATATCATTGTTATTTAAGTATATCTGTCCTCTATCAGCTGCGATGCTTCCGCAAATCATGTTGAGGAGAGTGCTTTTACCACAGCCATTTGGTCCTATGATAGCCGTACATTTATTTTTTTCTATTGTTAAGTTGAAATTATTAAATAAATTTATTTCATTTTCGGTTTCAGCATTAAAACTCTTTGATAGGTTCTTTATTTTTAGCATGTTCTTTCACTCTCCTTTTTTTAAGTCCCATTACATCCACTGCAAGATTGTTATAAGCTATAAATAAGATTACTATTATAGCGCTTATAGCTCTTAAATCAGTTGGAGCCAATCCTAAATCAATAGCAACGCCGCCTATGATTTTATATATGATAGCACCTACTATTGCTCGAGTAGTATTTTTTAATGTATCCGAATTTTTCATAAAGGTATCTCCGATAATTATGGAAGCTAAAGCCATTACAATAATGGAGCTGCCCATGGTTATATCGGCAAAGCCTTGAATTTGAGCCATCAATGCGCCGCTTAATGCAACTAGGCCATTTGCCAGCATGAGCCCAATAGTTTTATACTTATTGCTATTTTGACCTAAAGATTTTATCAGTGCTTCATTATCTCCGGTTGCTATCAACAAATAGCCCATTTCAGTTTTTAAAAATCCGTCTAATAATATCTTAATCAATAGAACTATTATTAATAACACAAGTATAGCGGGACCATAGTCAAATATTGATTTAAAATTGAATAACGGTATATTTGCTTTGTTATTAATTCTTAGATTTATGGAATATAACATTGTCATAGTAAGAATACCTGCCAGTAAAGGCTTTATTTTCAGTTTTATAAATAGAGTAGAGGTGATAAGTCCTGCCAGAGTCCCAAAGCAAAAAGCTAACAATGAACTTATAATAGGATTAACCCCCAATGAAATAAATTTAGCAAATATAAAGGCGCCGAAGGGGAATGTTCCCTCAACGGATAGATCAGATATATCCAGTATCTTATATGTTAAGAATACCCCCATTGACAAAATTGCAAACACCAGTCCCTGTTCAATTGATGTTAATATTAATGAATTCATAGTTTACATCCTTTCCTTACTCGTTAATTGCCAACTTTTTCAGCATTTTTAAATATTTCCAAATTCTCGTTCAATCCCAAATCTTTCAATGTTTTTATGTTAACAGTATTTATTGTTTTTTCAGCTATTCCCACTGGAATAGTCGGTACATCTTTTTTATCTATAAGAATCTCTTTAGCCATTTGGGCGGTTTGTTTTCCTAATTCATAATAGCTAAGTCCATTTGTTATAAGAATTCCGCCCCGTACCTGAGTTTCCTCAGCAGAAACGGATATCATTTTATTTTCTACAAGTTTTTTCGAGACCAATTCAACTGATGAAGCGACTAAATTATCGCTTAATATATATACCGCATCAACCTTTTTTAATAAGGAATCCAGAGCTTGAGGTATTTCATTGGTATTTGTAACTCCAACCGTTGTGATTTCTAATCCCTCATCCGGTGCTAAGCTTTTAACCTCATCTATCTGAACTTCTGAATTATTTTCTCCCGTATTGTATAAAATGCCTATTTTTTTAATATTTGGGTCTATTTGTTCGAACATTTGTAATTGAGATTTAGTGGGAGCTAGATCCGATGTTCCCGTTACATTTCCGCCAACGTTATTCCAATCTTGAACTATTCCGGATTTAACAGGATCGGTTACTGCGCTGAACAATACAGGAATATCATCTGTAGCTTGTTTTGCACTTTGTGCAGCCGGTGTTGCAATTGCATATATTAAATCCACTTCATCTTTTACAAACTTTTGCGCAATACTCAATGTATTTGGAATCTCTCCCTGAGCATTTTGATATATAATTTCCGCGTCTACTCCCAATTCTTTTAATCCGTCTATGAACCCTAATCTGGCATCATCAAGAGCAGGGTGTTCAGAGAGCTGACTGATTCCTATCGTATATTTTTGTGCCTTTGAAGATGCTTTGCTTCCGCTATTTGTACAACCTGATAACATCAATACACCTACCATAACTACTGCAATTAAACTCTTTACTTTACCTTTTTTCATTTAAAATCCTCCTAACAATTTTAATTAAATTGTTAGGTCCAATTTATATGTTATGTCATAAAAAAATCTTTCGCTCCTATCAATATAGCTATAGCTATACTCATAGGGACGAAAGATTATAAATCCGCGGTACCACCCTAATTATGACATATGTCATCGCTCAATCAGACCTAACAGTCCTATCCCTTGTAACGATGGGCTTTCGGATTCGTCTACTTGAAAAATTCGTTTAACGAATCAGCTTAGGAGTGAATATTGCATATCATCTTACTGTTGGCTTCCACCTTTTCCAACTCTCTAGAAATAAGATAGGATATCTTTCTCTCCGTCAAAGCTTTTTTTGAATTGATACTATTCTATGCTGTTATGAACAATTTGTCAATAGATTTTCAAATTATTTTATTTTTTCTGAAGTTTTAAAGACTTCATCATTTTCATCTAGCTTTAGAGATTTAAGAGTATTTTCATTAAATACTTTTTTTGTATTGGCTGATGTTTCTGACGGCAGTTCTCCGGGAGCTTTATTATTTACTAAAATTTCTTGAGCCATTTTAGCAGATTGCTTTCCCAGCTCATAGTAGCTAATACCATCAGTTATCAGTATTCCGCCTTTAACATGAGAATCTTCAGCTCCAACTGTTATAAGATTATTTTCAACAGCCTTTTGCGCTACTACATTGATTGCAGATGCTACCATATTGTCTGTGATGGTATATATGGCATCCACTTTTTTAATTATAGAATCCACTGCTTGAGGAATTTCATTTATAGTTGATATACCAACCGTTATGACTTCTAATCCCTCATCCGGTGCTAAGCTTTTAACCTCATCTATCTGAACTTCAGAATTGTTTTCTCCCGTATTGTACAAAATGCCTATTTTTTTAATATTTGGGTCTATTTGTTTGAACATTTGTAATTGGGATTTAGTGGGTGCTAGATCCGATGTTCCTGTTACATTTCCTCCCGGATGTTTCATTGAATCTACTAATTCCGATTCGACCGGGTCTGTAACCGCACTAAAGATTATAGGAATATCATCTGTAGCTTGTTTTGCACTTTGTGCAGCCGGTGTTGCAATTGCATATATTAAATCCACTTCATCTTTTACAAACTTTTGCGCAATACTCAATGTATTTGGAATCTCTCCCTGAGCATTTTGATATATAATTTCCGCGTCTACTCCCAATTCTTTTAATCCGTCTATGAACCCTAATCTGGCATCATCAAGAGCAGGGTGTTCAGAGAGCTGACTGATTCCTATCGTATATTTTTGTGCCTTTGAAGATGCTTTGCTTCCGCTATTTGTACAACCTGATAACATCAATACACCTACCATAACTACTGCAATTAAACTCTTTACTTTACCTTTTTTCATTTAAAATCCTCCTAACAATTTTAATTAAATTGTTAGGTCCAATTTATATGTTATGTCATAAAAAAATCTTTCGCTCCTATCAATATAGCTATAGCTATACTCATAGGGACGAAAGATTATAAATCCGCGGTACCACCCTAATTATGACATATGTCATCGCTCAATCAGACCTAACAGTCCTATCCCTTGTAACGATGGGCTTTCGGATTCGTCTACTTGAAAAATTCGTTTAACGAATCAGCTTAGGAGTGTATATATCGTATCTTGTTATTGTTGGGTTTCACCTTTGTCCCAACTCTCTAAAAATAATCTAGGATACGTTTCTCTCCTTCAACGCTTTTATGTAATAAATAACATTCTAAAGGCTTTATCCCAAAAAGTCAATACCTTTTTTAAAAAAATAAAATAATGTAGTTATTCTATGATAATATTGTAGTTAATCATTGTGCCACAAACTCTGCGCCCCGTTCGGTTTTCACTTCTATGGAACTGACATTTAGATATAAATCTGTATAATATTCTTCCGTGACCAATTCTGGCGTACCAGTTACTCTTATCCAGTCATTTTCATTGGGAAAGTTTCCGTCGTATTTTAAGAGGAATCCGCCCCATCCATCATTTCCGCAGCAACCCGGGCCATTGCGATAAACGACAGGAGTTGTTTCATTACCGTCCCATGAGTAGAAAAGTGCATATATTCCCTCTACAACAATCGTTTTATCTTTATAGTCATCAAAGTTAAAATATATATCATTGATCTGAGTTAAGAACATCTTTTCACCGATTTCTAAAATATCTGAGTCTGATGATTTATCATCTTCTTCTAATGAATCGGAAGCTACAGGCATTTGAATTTCAGTGGTTTCACTGGATGAGGGTTCTTCAAAATCAGCTTTACCGACTCCGCTGCCACAAGCGGATAAAAGCATACAAAGAAAAAGAATAGTGCACATCATTTTGTATTTATTTATCATGGATAATTACTCCTTTCACCGTTTTGATCAGCCAATAAAGGAAGAACACAATTATATTGCATAAGACGATACTGGCTCCTGTAGGTGTTGCATAGACATAGGATATTGTCAATCCAATCCATAGACATATAACTGAGATGATTGCCGAATTTACGATGACAGTCTTAAATCTTTTGCATAACCGCATGGAAGTTAGTGCTGGGAATACGATCAAGCTGGTAATCAGCAAAGCTCCCATCATCCGCATACCCAGCACTATGATCAATGCAGTTAGGAGGGCAATCAGCATATTATAAAGTTCGGCGTTGGTTCCTGTCGCCTTCGCAAAAGATTCGTCAAAAGTAACGGCAAAGATGCGGTTGTAGAATAAGACGAATAGGAGAAGTACAACAACTGATAGAATAACACTCAAATTGACATCACTTTGTGACATGCTGAGGATGCTGCCGAACAGATAGTTGCATACATCTGTATTCATGCCTGTTGTCATAGAAATAATCATCACTCCTACGGCTAGAGCCCCTGTAGAAATCAGGGCAATCGCAGCATCGCCTTTGATTTTGCTGCTTTCACTGATTCTGAGTAATAGAAATGCCGCCAACACGACGATAGGAATTGAAACCGTAAGTGGAGACATATTCAGCGCTGTAGCCAACGCCAAAGCGCCAAAACCTACATGGGAAAGTCCATCTCCAATCATGGAATACCTTTTAAGTACAAGACTTACACCCAGCAGCGACGAACAAAGAGCTACTATTGTACCTACAAAAATTGCCCTTACCATAAAGGGATAAGAAAACATCTCTTTGAGCAAATCAAGCACGAAAACCACCTCCCATAAACCTACGGCCTATTTCACTATTTTTATAATCCGCTGTTGTTCCGAAGAAAAGCTGAGTGTGATAGAGATGAAGAATATGCTTTGCATATTGTACTGCCGAATGGATGTCATGGGAAACCATAATAACGGTAATCTCCATATCTTGGTTAATCTTTCGTATCAACTCGTATAATTCCTGTGTAACCATCGGATCTAGTCCTGCCGCGGGTTCATCTAATAAAATCAGTTTTTGGGTGGAACATAAGGCACGAGCCAATAATACCCGTTGCTGTTGGCCGCCGGATAGCTCGCGATAGCAACGATCTCTCAGATCTATAATATCCATTCGCAGTAAGTTTTCCTCGACAAGAGTTTTTTCTTTTTTTGTATAAAATGGTTTGATACCCAATCTATTTAAGCATCCGGAGAGAACAACTTCATAGACGCTTGCAGGGAAATCCTTTTGTACTATAGTCTGCTGAGGAAGATAGCCGATTTCGTTAGCCATAAGTCCGTTTTCTATACTGATAGTACCGCTTGATGGTTTTTTGAGCCGCAGCAAACCTTTAATCAATGTGCTTTTTCCGGCTCCATTTTCTCCTACAACACAGAGATAATCACCCTGTTCTACAGAAAAATTGAGATCTTTCACAGCGGGGAATCCATCATATGTAAAGGAAATATTTTTGCATGTAATCAAATTCATAATACAAATGTTACCTCTCTTTCAAATAGAATTAAAAATAAAGTTAAATAAGATTAGCAGCAGTGATATATTTACTACCGCTGCTGACCCTGTTAGTTTAAGGCGGTACGGAGACTTTCCACATTTTCGGACATCATAGATAGGTATGTGACTCCTGCATCCATTTGATCTTTGGTAATATTGTGACAGGAATACAGTGTCATTTTCTCCGCTCCTGTTGCTTCACAAATGGAATCTGCAATTTTTCCATTTGAAAGCTCTATTGTGAATACAACGGGTAATTGTTCTTTTTTAATCTTATCCACTAGAAATGCCACTGTAGCAGCACTGGCTTCAGTTTCTGTCGAACAGCCTGTAAACGCAGCATAATAGCTAAGATCATACTCATCAGCAAAATATCTGAACGGGAAACGGTCACCGAATACAATAGTTTTGCGCTTTGCACTCTCTACAACCTCACGGAAGGAAATATCCAAATCATTCAACTGTTTAATATAGTTTGCACTGTTTTTTTCATATATGTCGGCATTTCCCTTATCTTTCTCGATCATTAAAGAAGTAATTTTATTCACGATTTCAATGGCATTTTTGGGCGAAGTCCATACATGTTCGTCAATTTCTTCTTCATGTTCGTGTTCATCTTCATGTTCGTGTTCATCTTCATGCTCATCTTCATGTTCATGCTCCATTCCCTCCACGATTTCCTCTGTTACGGTAGTAATACAATCCACCAGTCGTAAGGTGTCCGGCTTCTTATCTCCCATAGAATTCAGAATATCGTCTACCCATACATCATTTTCACCGCCGATATAAATAAACAGGTCACAATTTTGGATGGATTTGATGTCTTGGGGAGTGGGTTCATAAGAGTGACTCTCCGCACCAGGTTTTAGCAGCATTGTTACGTCTGCTTTATCGTCTGCGATTTGACGCGCAAAATCGTATTGCGGAAAAATTGTTGTGACAATAGATAATTTATCCATGTCTGAGTTTTCATCCTGCGTATTCGATGAATTGCAACCGGTCAGGCAGGAAAGGGTCAATATAAGCGTCAAGCAAAGAATAAATATTTTTTTCATGTTATTATAACCTCCGTAATTCTGATTTTTGGGCACAAAAATACAAGGACATTGTTATGCAGCCTTAAAAATGGACATAATACGCCCTTGTTGGATGGAGGGTTTAATTATTCATTCGGATTTTTTGATTTATAGGAGTTGAGCATGGCAAAATGGGCAATGCTGCAATTAACGCCGCCAAAGCCACAATAAGTGAGGAGATAATAGCGAAAGAAGCTACAATCCCTGATGAGAGCTGCTTTAAGGTTTGTTTCACGATATGAATACAGGCACAAATAGGACAGAATTCACCTGTACAGTCATGATCCGCTTCTTCTGCGATATATATTAAGGAAAAGAGGGACACAAGGATAAAGCATAAGCATACTAAAAAAATTAAATGACGCTTAAATTCTTTTTTCACAGTAGTCCCTCCTTTTAAATAAATTCAAACAGATCGATTTAAGTACATTAATTACATGTTCAGTTTACTATATAAGTTCATGCGGTGTCAAGATAAACTGAAAATGGTCGTGTAAATAGGGAAATGTTTTGACTTTAATGAGTTTCAAGAGAAGCTACCTTAAATGCATAATTAGAAGCTTTTCTTATAACGAATAGGAAAATTCTACTTTAATTGAAGTAATAAAGAATTTTTCGTCAATGAGTTTCAAGAGAAGCTACCTTAAATGCATAATTAGAAGCTTTTCTTATTGTATATGGGTTTTTAATGCGATACAATATTAAAAAGGGAAATGTGAGGTAATACGTTTTTATGCTTATACTAAGGAGAATAGAATGAAAATAATATATATTATAACTTTAGTTATATTTTTACTAACAGGATGCAAACAAGAATTAAATAATGATATTCCCAACCAGGAGGATAAGCCTAATGAATTGATAGTACAAGAACCTGAAACCTCTGACGAAGAACTTATCAATCCTGAAGGGGTGACAATAGAAGAAAGATATTTGGCTCCAAAAGGATACAAAAGAATAGAGACTCTTGAAAATAGCTTTGGTGAATTTTTGAGGAATCAGAAATTGAAGCCATATGGGGAAAAAGTACTTTATTATGATGGAAGAGAGAAAAACAAAAGCAACGTATATGACAGCGTATTTGATATTGATATAGGAGATAGGGATTTGCATCAGTGTGCAGATGCGGTTATGCTGTTGAGGGCTGAATATTTATATTCTCAAGGGTTTTATGATAAGATACATTTCAACTTTGTTTCTGGATTTAAAGCTGAATATAGTAAATGGATGGAAGGATATAGGATAAAGGTTGATGGGAACACTGTAAGCTATTATAAAAGAGCTGATCCGACAAATACATATGAATCCTTTAGGAAGTTCATGGATATGGTATTTGCTTATTCAGGGACATTGTCTTTGGATAGAGAATTGGAGAGTGTAGAAATAGATGATATGGAAATAGGAGATGTGTTTATAGTCGGAGGAAGTCCGGGGCACGCTATAATTGTTGTAGATATGGCAGAAAATGAAATTGGAGAAAGACTTTTTATGCTAGCCCAATCCTATATGCCTGCTCAGCAAACACAGCTTTTGGTAAATCTGGGTGATAAAGAGATAAGCCCTTGGTATAGATTAAAAGATGGAGATAAACTTAAAACCCCGGAATGGACTTTTGATTGGGATGATTTGAAAAGATTTAAATGATGCCAAGTAGAAAGAAGGGAAGATTATGATAAGGGAGATTATTGAGACTGATTTTGAACAACTCAAAGTTATGTACCGGGAAATACAAGATATTCATGTGATAAATAGACCTGATGTTTATAAGGCTGTCAACCCTCTAAGTTGTGAATACTTTCAATTTTCATTAACGGACAAAGATACTTTAGCTACTGTGTATGAGAAGGATAATGAATTGATTGGATTCTGTGTTACTGTATTAAAATCTATCAGTAACCATCCCGTCATGAAAGATAAAAAAAGTGGATTTATGGAAGCCTTGTTTGTAAAACAGAACTATAGGAAACAAGGTATCGGTCGAGAATTGTTTATTGATATAAAGGATAAGCTTAAAGAAAGAGGCATAGATAAATTGGAATTGATGGTTTGGAGCTTTAACGAAGGTGCAATTAATTTTTACAGAAATGAAGGAATGGAAACAAGAAGTGAAATTATGGAGTTATCGTTATAAATAAAAAATAGAGGGAGGAAGATAAATGAAAAAAATATGTACTAGTCTTTTATTAATAATGTTAATTATAATGGCTTCAACATGATACGAACTATATTCTTAATTACAATTATGGGAAATATATAGAAGCGATATTTGATTTGGATTTTCAGTATTATCCTGAGACTAAGGATTCGTATGAGAAAATTTGGAAAGAAGGACAGGAGGTTTTAGCTTCTTTTAAAAAACTGGATGATCTTATTTTAGCAGATAGAGAAAAATATAAGGAAGAAGTAAAAGTTCTAAATGATATTTTAGACGATTATGTTCCCCGAGGTATTTTCAACAAAGATGAAATATATACTTTTAGAAAATCAGACACCGAAAATACTTTCTTATATACAAGGATTATGAAGAATGATGAAGAAGTGTTAATTAAGATTGAATCATCGTTTAATAATGAAGGGAAGCTTATTCGATATCATTTAAAGAATTATGGATATAATTTAGAAGAAAATGAATTGACTCAGGCTGAAACCTTAAATCTAGCCAATGAATTTGTAAATAAATATGTGGGGGAGAGTATTGAAATAATCAAAATTCCTGATTTATATCCCAGCCTTTATGAAGAGGGAAAACATGAAAGTTATGGGGATAAAGATGGGAAATATACTGTAGTTGTTGATTTGGAACATGGCTTTGTAGAGTATTTCGCGATTCTACTATAGAGATGCAAACTCGTTAATCTATGTATGCCTTTAGAAGATGCCCTACGAAAATAGATTGGAATATAAATGTTTTAATTGTGATCCAACTCTTTGGGTATATATGAAACAAATAAGTTTTGGAGGGAAATATGCAAGAATTTGATTTTGTATTAAAAGAGACAGATGGTAAAGATATTTCATTAAAGGATTTTAGAGGTAAAAATGTTGTACTGTACTTTTATCCCAAGGATAATACTTCAGGATGTACGGCTGAGGCGTTAGAATTCGTGGAACTTTTAGATGAATTTGAAGAATATAATACAGTTGTTATAGGGGTAAGCAGGGACAGCTTAAAATCTCATGCTAAATTTAGGGATAAATTCGATATTCCATTTTTGCTTCTTAGCGACGAAACAAAAGAGATACACAATTTGTTTAATGTAATGAAAATGAAGAAATTATATGGTAAGGAGCATTTGGGCGTTGAGAGATCAACATTCGTATTTGACCGTGAAGGCAACCTTATTAAAGAATTTAGAAATGTAAAGGCAAAGGGTCATGCTAGGCAAGTATTGGATTTTGTAAGTAGTATAGATTAAATTGTGCTCTATTAAAAGAGGTGATTATTATGGTATCTAAGAAAAAGAATAGTAATCCAAATGACATTGAACTAATGCCATTGAAATCAATCAATAACAATTATGAATTAGATATAATAAAGAGCATTTTGGATGATAATAATATTCCATATATTGTAAAAGAATATGGTCCCGGTGGGCATATGAAAATCATTGGCGGGGAAACGACAATTTATGGGACTGAGATTTTAGTGGAAAAATCAACATATGAACAAGCTAAAGATTTACTGGATCAAATGACATTTGAAGAATAGCAAATAAAAGCCTTATTGTTGGGAATCAGCAATAAGGCTTTGTTGTTATTTAATTGATGTAATTCTCCAAAATTCATTTACTTGTTCCACTTTTATATCAAAAGTAGAAGTAGATACATCATCAGGCACGCTTGTTTTTAATGTAAAATCAATTCTATAGCTATAATCCCCGGTTTTAGATATTTTATAGGAATCCACCCAAGGGCTTGAAGTACCGGTTACAAAGTTTAATTCATATAGTGTTGAATATTTTTCTTTTCTTAATTTATCAGACAATAGACCGTATTGAACTGCTCCATTTCTAGATGTTACTGCATCTGCATACATTTCCACAGCTTCTTTTTCTGACGATGGAAATCGGAAATCTTTAATAAGTCTATCAAAATTGTTTTCATATCCATCCTTGCCAAAAGCCCTTACTGCAAAGCTGCCATCACTTAAATATCCTAAATATATATTTTCGTCCAGTGTATCCCTAAAAAATTGAAATGGAACATAGGTAATTCCATCTATTATAAATTGAGAATCATCTTTAATAGCACCTTTGCCGTCAATAATTGCTCCATCATTTCTATTCCAGCTAATTTTATATCCCATTGCTTCAGCCATATCTCTTAAAGGAATAAGAGGCATGTCTTTCTCAAGTACCTTGTGGCCGCCTTTTATATCATTTCCGTTATAATTAACATAACCTCTTTCTGCTCCATCTTTAATTGAATTATATATATTATCTTTTAGAAGATTTTTAATTTGGTCAAATTCAATTTCAAATTGTGGAATTCCTGAGGAGTAAGCTGCTATCTCATATAAATCAAAGTAGACAATAAGTTTGTTACCATTAAAATAAAAGTTAAATTCCCCATCTTTATCCAGTACAGTTTGGGGAGCATTATTATCCACGTAAATTTCCGGGTTTTCTTTTATAGATGAAACAATCAGTTCACTGACAAGTTTTGTTCCGGCTTTTGAATCCTTAAACAAATCCTTAAAGCCATATATTTCACCGGTTAATGTATTTGCTGTAATGGAATTTATAAAGTTCATACCATGTGCACCACCTGAATAGGTGTCGATGTACAACTGTACTGAAAGAATATTTCCATCTATTGAGTAATCATAGTAGATATCCACTGTAGACCTAGCATTGAATGTTTCATTGAAGGTTTCTCCATTCTTTATGGCTTCTTCCTTTATTTTCTCTAATTCTATCCCTGTAGTTCGGGCATCTCCAATATAATCGATTACTAAGTTTCTTATTTTTGTGTTGATTTCATCAGCTCCCTTAAAGCCTTCAAAATATGGAACTGCAACATTGATATTGCATAAACCTTCGTCAAGTTTTACGACACTTTGTTTTACTGCGAAGCCATCATCCGCATATGATGGGATCACAGCAGCTACAGCCATTACTATGGCCAAAATAAATACTAAATATTTTTTCATCATAAAAACCCCTTTCGCATCTTTTTAATTATACTTTACCACCGGTAGAAGTATTTGGGGTGACAAAAGGGTTACATAGTTAATAAATTATTGATAAATATCAACATAATGATATAGTTAATATTATAGAAGTTTGATAAAATTATTGGAGGATTAAATGAAGCATGAATACAGATTTTGTCGAAGTTACATTAACTACAGTAAGTAAGGGCTTACTTGAGGAAGTTTTGGATATATATGTTACTAATGCAGAATATTTTAAAGTCTCATCAGGTGAAAAACCTTCATTGGAAACTATCATTGAAGATAAAAACGAGATACCGCCAGGTTTGAAATTAGAAAACAAAAATTATAAATTGATAAAAAAAGGCGGACTTAATATTGGAGTAGTAGACTATTTAGAAGGCTATCCGGATAAAGATACAGTGTATATAGGATTATTAATGATTCATGGGGACTATCATAGGCAGGGATATGGAAGAGCTTTCATAGATAGATTCGCAAGAGATATGAAATTAAAAGGCTATAAGAGACTAAGATTAGGGGTGCTGGAACAAAATAAAAAAGCTTTTGAGTTTTGGACTAAAATGGGATTTGAAGCAGTAAAGGAGGTAAATAGCACAATTCATCCGGAAAGAAATTGGAAAATTAAAGTCATGGAAAAAGTTATTTGAGCGAAATTGGAGTAAAATATGATATAGTAAAATAAATATATTTTTGAAACTTAGCTATTGTGATAGATTACAAGAAGCATAGCAAAAAATAATCTTAGGGGCGATGACTGTGAAAATAGAAGATTTGCGTAAATTAGAAAATGAAACTGAAAGAGTATCTGCTCTTTATGATATTTTTGATGAAGGGACAAGACTATCTACTAAATCAACACAAATTGAATTTCTAACGACAATAAGGCAAATAGAAAAGCATCTAAGATCAGGAATGAGAATTCTAGATTTAGGAGCCGGAACAGGAAAATATAGTATATATTTTGCAAAACATGGTTATGAAGTTACTGCAGTCGAGCTGGTAGAAAAACATGTTAAGGAGATTAGAGATAGAGTGAGTTTGGACATGCCTATCCAAGTATTTCAGGGCAATGCTTTAGATTTATCTATGATTGAAGATAATACATATGATATTGTACTATGTTTTGGACCATTGTATCATTTAACAAAAATTGAAGATAGGATGCAATGCATAAAAGAGGCAAAGCGAGTGTGTAAGGCTAATGGCAAGATGCTCTTTGCATTTATTTCAAATGATATGGTCATCACTACTGAAACATTTTTGTATACTCCCGATTTTTTATTGAGTGATTTATATGATCACAATAGTTTTAAGGTCGAAGATTTTCCTTTTGTTTTTCATACGATAGACGATTGCAGAGGACTATTGAGAAATGCAAATGTTAAAATAATATCGGAAGTAGCAGCTGACGGTTTAAGTGAACTCTTTGCAGATAAAATCAATAGTATGGATGAAGAAAGCTATATTCAATGGTTAAATTTCCACTTTTATTGTTGTGAAAGACCTGAATTTTTAGGAGCAAGCAATCATTTGTTGTTTGTAGGAGAAAAGTAAATTTTTACAAAGGAGTGTTTTTTATGACCGGAAGAGAGCTTGTGGTATGTTTGTGGGATGAAATGGCAAGTCAGAATTGGGATAAAGTGAAATTATGTTTTGACGAAAATGCAATAATTCGTTGGCATAATACAAATGAATCTTTTAATGTCGAGGAGTTTATTTTGGTAAACAGCAAATACCCTGGGAATTGGAACATATCAATTAAGCGGATTGAACAGTCCCAAAATGTGATTATTAGTGTAGCATTGGCACAGTCCTTAGATAGTGATGTGTGTGCATATGCAACATCTTTTTTTGAAGTTGAAAATGGTAAAATAATTTGTTTGGATGAATATTGGGGAGACGTTACTGACAGACCACAGTGGAGAGAAGCTGTAGTGTAGGACTACTTGTCCAACTCTATATCAATAGGTGAGCCTATTGATATAGAGTTTTTATCTATTATAGAATCGTAAGCCAGTATCTCCACACCTTTTTCACTAGCTAACCTTACAGCTTCTGAAAATTTATTATCCATTTTCCAATTGAGCCTAAAAACCTTTGGACCTTTCATTTGTATTAGAAAAAATATAATTCCCCTATATCCTTGTTTTACAGCCTCAATCATTTCAAGTGCATGTTTTGTACCCCTTTCAGTCGGGGCATCCGGGAACATGGATATTCCGTCATTTTCTAGAGTAACCCCTTTTACTTCTATAAAACCTTTCTTAACCTCATCTTCAAAATATATATCAAATCTGGAATTATTAAAACTTACTTCTCTCTTTATATAAGTTAAATTTGTAAGCCCATCTATACTATTTTCGCGAAGTGCATTGTATACTACAAAATTAGGAACCTGAGAGTCCATATTAATTAACATATCATTTTTCCATACAGAAATTAATGAATATTTTGTCTTCCTATTAGGGTTTGAAGAACAATCCTCTAATATTACTTTTACTCCTGGGATAAGGAGTTCTCGGCACCTACCCGTATTTTTAACATGTACTGTTTCTTTTTTTCCATTTATCAACACATGAGAAATAAATCTATTTGGTCTATTTAAAAATATTCCTTCAACTATTTTTTCGTATTGCATAACCATCACCTTATAATTTTAAGAAACTTATTTAATTGTAACATTAAGAGACATCTATGGCAAATTTAAGAGGAAATGCTGATTAAGTGTTCTTTACTGTATTTTCAATATTTGTGTTATTGTTTGGATATATATATGATTTTTATAAAAAAATAGTGAAGGTAGCTAGATGCAGCTACTTTCACCGGAACATATACATTTGGAGGGACTAGTCTTCCTTAGGTTTTATACTCTTAGGGATTGCTCTTTTAGGCAATACTTTGTCAACTTCTTCCTGAAACTGTTCCTCTGTAATCTCCCCATTTAACAATTTAGTTTTTAATTCCCTAAGTTTTGCCTTGGTTTCTTCCGGCAATTCCTTTTTAGGAACTTCTTCATTACATTGGGTTTTATTTGGAAACAATTTTTTCATTTCTTCATGAAATTGCTCTTTTGTTATTTCACCCGTTTTTAGTTTTTCTTTTAGCTCTTTTACTTTAAGCTTTGTTTCTTCGGGAATCTCTTCCATTTTTAAATTACCGTTATCGTTTTTTAAAATTTGAATCCTATCAAAATCATTATTTGCAAAGGAAACAGCAGGTATAGATAAAACTAAAGATAGTGCCAATAGTATTATTCTCTTTTTCAAAATCATAAGATCACTCCCTTAATTTTATTTTTGCCTCCATTTTTATTATGTGTTAATAAATCATAATAACTATAGAATAAAAAGGTAATTTTTTAAGAAATTGCTTTTATATAGTGAAATAAAAGCGCTAATATAATATAATCTTATTTACATGGTTAAATATTAATAGGCGGGAAAAAATTATGATTACCAATGACTTTTTATTTTTATATTGACTTTGATAAATGGAGAAAAATATGCTTTAAAAGCTATGATTTAAAAATTTTAATTTAATCTGGAATAGAACTAAACTTGCATTGGTATTATTATTTAGAATCAACATATATTAGTGAACGTAAGAGTGAGTATTTTAATGAACAAAAGGGATGATTAAATTGTTAGATTTAATATTGTTAGGTAGTGGCGGTGGAATGCCTATGCCAAATAGGCATCTATCCTCACTTTTGTTAAGTTATCAGGGCCGAAAGATATTGATTGATTGCGGAGAAGGCACACAGGTTGCTATGAGGAAGATGAATACCGGGTTTAAATCCATTGATATCATATGTATTACACATTTTCATGGGGACCATATCTTTGGGTTACCGGGATTGCTTTCCACTATTGGGAATAGTGACAGAACTGAGCCTATTATTATAATAGGTCCTCATGGGCTGAAGGCTGTGCTAAAAGGAATCCTTATAACAACTTATCTTCCTTATGATATATATATTATAGAAAATTCTGAGACTTCATTGGGATTTATATTGGATTCTAAACTTCTTAAGTTAAATGAGTTTCAAGGGAACGGGAAGAATGATATGATTATAGACACAATAGAGCTTGAGCATTCATCTCCTTGTGTAGGCTACAGTTTTTATTTTTCAAGGGCACCCAAATTTCTTATCGAGAAAGCATCTTTGAACAATGTGCCCCAAGATATTTGGAAAAGACTTCAAAAAGGGGAAAATGTGTTCTATAATGGAGAATTATATGAACCAAATATGGTTTTGGGAGAAGAGCGAAGGGGCATTAAGCTATCATATATTACGGATTCCAGACCTGTAGATGCAATTCCTGAATTTATAAAAGGCAGCGATTTATTTGTATGTGAGGGCACTTATGGAAGTGATGAGGATTTGGATAAGGCGATGAAAAACTTTCATATGACTTTTTCTGAGGCTTCCAAATTAGCATCAAAAGGAGAAGTCAAGGAATTATTGTTAACACATTTTAGCACTTCTATTGAAAATCCCGAGGAATATAAGGAAGACGCAAAAAAGATATTTGAAAATACAATAATAGGTTACGATGGTTTAGAAAAGACAATCAGGTATCAATGATATCTATAAATAGAAGAGGTAAATTAGCAATAGGTGGGAATAACCCATGGCGAATGGGAAATATAACTAAATATACATCAATACTTCTGCTTTAAACAGATTATTCGTATAGCTATACTCAAGGAGTCCATTATATTTTTCAAGAGTGGACTCTATATTTTTGAGCCCAAGCCCGTGATTATCCTTATCATCTTTAGTGGTTATTAAACCTTTGGCGCCTACAGATATCTTTCCATCAAAATTATTTTGGATTTGGATTATAAGTACCCCGCGGTCATACTTTATAGATACCCAAAGAGTTCTGTTTTCCTTTAATTTTTTCAAAGCTTCTACAGAATTATCGAGAAGATTTCCAAGGATAACAACCATGTCAAAAGATTCCAACTCCAAATCGGAAGGAACTTTAATATCAAGATGGGTATTTACGCCTATGGACTTTACATAGTCAAGCTTATAATTTAATATACTGTCTATCACAAGATTTCCGGACTCCACAATTTTACTGTTAAAGGGGGCGTATTTTTCAAGCTGGTTTATATAGTTTAGAGCTCTGGAGATCTCATTTTCTCTTATAAGGGAGCCGATAGCTCCTATGTGGTTAGCTATATCGTGTTTTAGAGAAGCAGTTTTTTCTACAGAAGATTTCATAAGCCAAAATTGATTATCATAGTATCTTTTTTCCTGCTCCAATATGGATTTTTCAATCTTCATTTCAGCAGAGGATTTCAGCGCATCATATAGGTAAAATAAGAGAACGATAATCAGAAATAAGAGAGAAATGATTATGCTTGCTTTGACAGTATGTATTTGTGAGTCTACAAGAGCAACCACTATATATAGGGAGCTTAAAGATATAATTAAAATGGACAACCAATAGCTTGTGGAAAGTTCGAAACCCTTTTTAATATTGCTATAGTTTTCAATAAACAAAGCTGCAAAAAATCCAATAAGTTTTGAGAAAATATATCCCAGTGAAAATGAATATCCTGGGTTTTTGCCAAATACGGATATGACCAGATAACCTGTTAATAAAGAAACAATAGTTTCTGAAATCATTAAAATTAAATATATTAAAAATACTGCTATAAATCTATTTTTATATGTAGCTTCATAATTAAATGAAATAAGAGCCAGTAATATAATATTACTTACAAGTGTAATGATAGGTATATTTACTATTAAATATAAGGCGCTTATAATGAAATAATAAGAAAAATAAGATAATATCTCTATTTTATTGTTTGAGGCTATATCTTTAAAAAATACATGCATAAGCTTATATATTGTATATACATATATCAATTCCGATGACAGATAAATGATATAATTGTTTAAATCCATATTATTCTCCTCCACCAACCAATCTAATAAGCTTTTCTCTCATGGATTTTCTTCTGGATTGGCTTATTGGAAGTTCTATATTATTAGACATAATTACTCTATCGTACAAATAGGACCTTATATAAAGGTTATTTACTAAATAGGACTTGTGGATATAAAGGAAACCTAGATTTTTGACTTTATCATACACATAATCCATAGAACCATAAAAAGAATCCCTGCTATCTTTTGTAATTATATTTATCTTTCTATCATCACTTTCAAAGTATATTATATCCTTTGACTCTATTTTGTTGTAAGTATGTCCTTTTTTATACTGAAAATAGCTATTTTTCGAGTTAATAATCCTAAGAGCAGTAAGAAATAATTCCTCAACATGTTCTAAATGCAAAGGCTTAATTAAGAAATCTATCGGCCTTATTTGAAAAAGATCCATAGCATAGCTTTGTTTTCCTGAAATATATGCTATCTGTGTGCTATCATCCATCATATCATTTCTGATTTTTAAGCCTAATTGAATACCATCCATATCCTCCATCTCAATGTCAAGAAATATTAAATCAAAGGAATTTTCATCCATTATATGATTTAGCAGTTCTACTCCAGAGAAAAAAACATCAATTTCAACAAGGACTGAATGCTTTTTACCAAGTTCAATAAGCATTTTATCAAGCTGAGAGGTAACTTCTACCACATCATCACAAATAGCAATTTTTAGCATGTCCATCCCTCCTTTAATTATTAACATTATATCAATAATTTTAAATTTCTACAAAAATATATATAAATTTCTACAATATCCGGCACGAATAATATAAAAATGCTATTATTAAATTGCCAAAAGAATATGAAAGGAGGGAAGACAATGAAAAAGATATTATTATATATCAGTAGTTTAGTTGCCAGCTTTGCGTTTATAGTTACTTCATCAAATGTAAATACAACATGTGCTTTCCTAATTCATCAACCTAAACTGCCGCAGGGAGCAGAAAAATTATCTAAGCATTAATGATAGGAGCATTTGCAGATAAGATAACGAATTACCTTATGAAAAACGGATTTGTTCCGCGTGAAGATCGAGAGATTTATGCATATGGTTTGCACCTAGGCATAATAATGATTATAAACTTTATAACTTTCATTTTAATCGGTTTATTTTTCAAAATGGTCAAAGAAAGTTTAGTGTTTATGATATTTTATATTCCTTTGAGAACCTATGCAGGAGGATATCATGCTAAAACACCGACAAGGTGTTATTTCCTATCTATACTTATGATTCTATCAGTGCTTTTGGCTGTAAAGACTGCTTCTTGGACAAATTCTATGGTTATAGGTATGTCGTTGTTAAGTGGGATAACCATATTTGCTCTAGTGCCTGTAGAGGATGGAAATAAACCTTTATCTAATTCACAAGTGATACGATATAAGAAAGTGGCAAGAATGATTTTGGCAATTGAACTGATTGGAATTTCAATATTATTATACGGAGGATATTTTAACATAACCTTACCTATGGCATTGTCAATTGTGACTATAAGCATTATGGTCATTCTTGGTAGGGTGAGAAATAAGCTAAATGTCATAAAATAAGTATAATATGTCGAAAGCGGATCACTAGAGAAAAGAAATAAAAAGGGGTATAGGGATATATAATAAATTGTAAGTTATTAAAGTAGAAAACATTTTTATGATGTTGGTATGCCAATTATGGTGTTTTTGCACTAATACTAGCAAATTGCGCATATTAGTCAAGAAAATTCTATCGGTGATGTACTTTAAGTGTATAATTATGATAAGATTAGTAAATGAGTAAATATCAATATTCTAGGGGAAGTGAGATATTATCTCATTACATTGCATTACTATATAATTTTAATGACTTGATATTTTGCTTTGACTGTAATTTCTTATTTGTATTATGAATTTATATACCAATTTATGTTGCTAGTAAAGAAGCTGACAACAAATAGGCTGCATCAAAAAAAGATGCAGCCTATTTGTTTATAACGAATGAGCTCTTTCTCTTTTTTTATGCTATTATAATCTATAGTAATATTTATTATGAGAGGAAATTAAATGGATATGGTCAGTATTGTAAAATGTATAGAATATGATTATAATGAAGTGCTAAATTCGGTTAAAAAGTGTCTAGATGGCATCGAAGGGATTAAGAAGATTGAAAAGGGCAGCAGAGTTCTGGTAAAAACCAATCTGCTAAAGAAAAACAAACCAGAGGATGGAGTTACGACACATCCATATATAGTAGAAGGCGTAGTAAGATATCTTCAAGATCTGGATTGTCAGGTAATAGTAGGGGATAGCCCCGGTGGTCCGTTAACAAAGAGAATACTAAAAGGAATATATGAAACATCAGGTTTGATTGGAGTACAAGAGAGAACAGGCTGTGAGTTAAACTATGATGTAGATTCAAAGGATATTTATAATGAAAATGCAGAATTTGTAAAGCATATGAAAATTGTAAAAGCTTTCGATGAAGTGGATTATGTAGTTTCCTGTGCAAAGCTTAAAACCCATGGGATGATGACTTATACAGGAGCGGTCAAGAATCTGTTCGGAGTTATCCCCGGTGTAACTAAAGCGGATTATCATCTTAAGATGAATGACTCAAATAATTTTGCAAATATGTTGTTGGATATATGTGAATATATAAATCCCGTTTTCTTTATTATAGATGCAATTGAATGTATGGAAGGCAACGGACCTTCTTCGGGAGATATACGAAAAGTAGGACTGATTATGGCATCTGAAAACCCTTATTTGTTGGATTATTTTGCTGTAAAAGTTGCTGGTATAGACTATAAGTTGGTACCAACTATAACCGAATCCTTGAAAAGAAATTTACTTAAAATTAGTGATATAGAAAAAATTCCTTTAAATATAGGTGTGATGGCGTCAAACCATTTAAACTACCTAACTCTATAAATATTAACTTTATAGGAGGTAGGGTTCCGAGATTTGTAGAGGACTTCGTTAACAATTATTTAAGACCTATGCCTGTGGTGAATAAAGGGAAATGTATATCTTGTAAAATATGCATGGAAAATTGCCCTGCTAAAGTAATTACTATGCAAAATAGTAAACCTAAGATTAATACAAAGAATTGCATAAGATGTTTTTGCTGTCATGAATTATGTCCTAAAAAGGCTATAGATATAAAAGAACACCCTATACATAGGTTGATATTTGGACAAAAATAAGGATGGGCTTTCCATCCTTATTTCATTTCAATGATTATTATTTAATCATATAATTCTGGATCTTTAGGATTTTGTAAAATGATATTGGATGAATGAATCAAGGCATCTAATCCCTTATTAAAAGGATCATCGGGATATGGATTTTCATTTTCATAAATGTAATCTGTAATACCAACATAATCTATATCATCTAATTCATCCAAATTTGGATTTGAATCTTCATTAAAATCTTCGAAGGTAATGTCATAATTTTTAGGCCTTTTTTTCATATAAACACCTCCGAAACTAGTATATCCAAATTCACAATTCACAATTCACAATTCACAATTCACAATTAAAATGCCGGTACTACTCCACCATCATAGTTTTCCTCGATGAATTTTCTAACTTTATCTGACTGCAAAGCTTTTAACAATTTTTGAAACTTTTCTTGATTTTCTTCACCCTCTCTTACAGCTACAATATTAGCATAAGGTGAGTCTTTATCCTCTATTATTAATCCGTCATTAACCGGGTTCAATCCTGCTTCCAAAGCATAATTCCCATTGATTACAGCGCCATCAACATCATCTAGTACTCTTGGAAGCCCTGCAGCTTCCAAAGCTGTTATTTTTATGTTTTTAGGGTTTTCAACTATATCTTTTTCCGTAGCACTTAGTCCGGCACCTTCTTTTAATTTAATTAATCCGTTGTGCTCCAATAAAATCAATGCCCTGCCCCCGTTAACACTATCATTTGGAACTACGATCTCAGCATTATTGGGTATTTCGTCCAAAGAATTATATTTATTTGAATACAATGCCATAGGTTCAACATGTACACTTCCCAAAGATATCAATTTTACGTTTTGCTTAGCAACAAAATCTTCTAAATAAGGAAGATGCTGAAAGAAATTTGCATCCAATTCTCCATCGTTTAAAGCAATATTTGGCTGGACATAATCTGTAAAGGTAACTGTCTTAACCTCTATACCTTCTTTTTTCAAATCATCAATTACCAATGAAATTAGTTTTTCATGGGGTTCAGGGGACACTCCAATGATTATTTCATTATCTTTTTCTGACTTTTCACTGTAGCCTGCTAATAAGGATAAAGATAAAATAGATATTATTAAAATTGAAAATATTTTTTTCATTTATATTCCTCCAATAATTTATTTTTTGTTAATACTGGTTGATAGTTTATTTCCTAAAAATTGTATTGATTGTACCAAAAAAACAATAATTAAAACTGAATAAATCATAACATCTGTTTTAAAACCATAATATCCAAAACGTATTGCCAAATCTCCCAGGCCACCGCCGCCAAGAGCTCCTGCCATAGCGGAATATCCGATTAGATTGATTATAGTAAGGGTTATTCCCAATATAATAGAGGGCATGGCTTCGGGTATCAATACCTTGAAAATAATTTGTGGAATACTGGCACCCATGGATAGGCTTAATTCAATTACACCTTTATCTACTTCTTTAAAGCTACTTTCCATAACTCTGGCAACGAAAGGAGCAGCTGCTATGGATAATGGAATTATAGTAGCAGTAGTCCCTATTCTTGTACCAACTATGAGTTTGGACAATGGAAACAATAAAATCATAAGAATTAAAAATGGAAATGATCTTAATGCATTAATTATTCCATTGAGAATTTTATTAAGTAGCGGTTGTTCCCATATATTGCCCTTTTCAGTTACTACTAGGAGTACCCCTAAAGGGAATCCTAACAGTACCGAGAAAATAGTAGAGAATAATACCATATATAGGGTTTCCATTAAAGGTTGTACAAATAAATCAGCCATTATATCACCTCCACATGTACATTTTCATTTTTAAGATATGAAAGTGCACGATTTATTTCATCATCTTCACCAATGAATTCCAGCATCAGATATCCAACATTTGTTGCTTGCAGCTTGTTGATATTTCCGGAAAGTATATTTATATTTATATCGAAATTTTTCATAACTTCTGAAATTATAGGTTTTTTTGCACTATTTCCAAGATAACTTAGTCTAATAATTTTTCCTTGAAAATCATCAGGATTTATAAACTCATCGTCTATATTTTCAGGTATAGCATTTACAAAATTTTTAGCAGTCTTAGTTTGTGGTGATTTAAACAAATTTTCAACGGTATTTACTTCTATAATTCTTCCATTTTCCATGATTGCAACTCTATCGCATATTTCCTTAACTACTTCCATTTGATGTGTTATCATTACAATGGTAAGTCCAAGTTCCTTCCTAATTTTATTTAGTAGAGAAAGTATGGACTTAGTTGTTTTTGGATCAAGTGCAGAAGTACCTTCATCACTTAATAACAATTTTGGCTTATTAGCTATGGCTCTGGCAATTGCCACCCTTTGTTTTTGTCCGCCGCTAAGTTGGCTTGGATAGGCATATTTTTTATCTGTCAATTCAACGTAAGATAATAGTTCGTTTACTCTATTTTCAATTTGTTCACTACTTTGTCTTTCTAATTGTAATGGGAAAGCAATATTTTCATATACTGTTTTTTGAGAAAGAAGATTGAAATGCTGAAAGATCATGCCAATTTCCTTCCTTTGTTTCCTTAAATCCTCCTTGCCCAATCCCGTTATATCAATTCCATCTATAACAATCTTTCCGCTTGAAGGTTCTTCTAGTCTATTGACACATCTTATAAGGGTAGATTTACCGGCACCGCTTAAACCGATAATACCAAAAATCTCCCCTTTTTCTATTTTAAGATTGACTTCTTTGACTGCAGTTAAGGTATCTTCTCCTACTATAAAGTTTTTCGTGAGATTTTCAATTTGTATCATTATTACACCTCATTTGTTTTTTACATTAAAAAAACCTCTTGATAAAAGAGGCGGCCGTTCCTCTCTCATCTCTCGGTAAATACCGTTGGAATTAGCACCTTGTAATTTCACAGGTTGCTGGGCTTCATCGGGCCAATCCCTCCACCTCTCTGGATAAGAGTTATGATTTTCTAACGAATAGGAAAATTAAACTTTATAATGAGAATTTCCTTAAGTTTTCGATAGAAACTTTTCAATTTAAATTTTATTCTATATCTTATCATTTGCTTTGTCAACTAAAATTTTAGAATATTGTGGTTATATTTTGATAATGTCACCTATAATTATCTTTTAAGACCCCATGGCTTGACCCTAAAATCGTAGATCCCTCGTTGCACTCAAGGATGACACCAGCAGTGATTATACTGCCTTTTATCAACTGTATTTTCACTGTTGCTTATCACTTTGCCCTATGTTTTACCTATTACCTATTACTTATTACCGATTACCTATCTTTCCTGTTTTTCACTCTTAGTTCTTAACTCTTCATATCTTAAAACCAGAGATCCTTCGGTAGTTAAGTTAATCCTGCCCGTCTCGCCCTTAGATTACAAAGGGTACACAGCAGGACGACCCAAGGGTCGATTGTGAATTGATTTGTGTATTGCCTTTGTTCATTTAAGTAAAAAGTGTTATAATTAAATAAATTGTAAACCGTCATTTGTATGTAGATAATTTAACAATATTGTTATATAATTAATTGTGAAAGATATTTAGTATAAAAGATTAATAGGAGGAGTTTCATGAAAATTAAAGTATGCATGGGTTCAAATTGCACTTTATTGGGAGCAATGAATTTACTGGACCAAATTGAGGATTTAAAGGGTATTCTTGAAAGTAATGATGAGAAATATAATGACGAAAAATTGGAAATTGAGCCTGTTACATGTATGGGTTATTGCAAAAAGATGGGTACTGGTATTTCGCCCGTAGTTATGTTAGATGGCGATATTATTTTCAATGCCACCGGTCAGATCGTTATGGAAAAGATTATGGATAAAAAGATAAAGGATTAATCCTTTAATTTGGGAGGAATAAGAGCCAATGAAAGAAAGCTACGTTGATCTTGTAAATATAAGAAGAAAAGTCTTTGCTTTGATTGCTAAAATGGCTTATGAAGATGCAGACCTTAATGAGCTTGAGAAAGCTTCATATGATTTAATACCAGGTGAGATAGCTACATATAGAGAAAGTATTTTTAGAGAAAGAGCAATTATTGAAGAGAGATTAAGATTAACTATGGGGCTTGATGCAAGACATATGAATGAATTTACCAGAGTAACTGATGGGATTGATGAAATTAATGTAAATGAAATAAAAATAAATCTACCATTAGTTAATGTAATTACATTCGCTTGTGAAGCTTGCCCTACTAGAGCGTTTCAAGTTACTGATAATTGTAGAAAATGTCTGGCGCATCCTTGTACCAATGTATGCCCAGTAAATGCTGTTTCTATTGGAAAAGATAGAGCGATTATAGATAAGGAAAAATGTATTAAATGCGGCAAGTGTAAAGAGGCTTGTCCATATAGTGCAATAGTTGAATTTCACAGACCTTGTGCATTTGTTTGCGGTGTAAATGCAATAGAAAGCGACTATTTAGGAAGAGCTAAAATAAATGAGGAAAAATGTGTATCTTGCGGACGTTGCGTAATACAGTGTCCATATGGAGCAATTGCTGATAAATCTCAAATTTATCAGGTTGTAAAGGGATTAAAAAACAAGGAAAATATGTACGCGATAATTGCCCCATCTTTTATTGGACAATTTGGTGTTTTGGCTAGTCCGATTCAGATCGTAGAAGGAATAAAACAGTTGGGTTTCAAGGATGTAGTTGAAGTTAGTTTAGGAGCGGATATTACAACTTTACATGAAGCAAAGGAGTTTATTGAAAAAGTTCCGGAAGAAATGCCCTTTATGGGAACAAGTTGCTGTAATTCATGGGCATTGATGGTTGAAAAGATGTTTCCTGAACAATATGAATATATTTCTGATTCATCATCACCCATGGTAGAAACCGCAAAATATATTAAGAAAAAAGATCCGGATGCTATTATTACATTTATAGGACCTTGTATTTCTAAAAAGCTGGAAGCTTTACGGGAAGATGTAAAGGATTATGTGCAGTTTGTCCTTACCTTTGAAGAATTAATGGGAATATTTGTTGCCAAGGATATTGAGTTATCCGAAATAGAAGTAGATAAAGAGATTCAGGATGCATCTACATTAGGCAGGGGTTATGCTGTGGCAGGCGGAGTTGCTGAGGCAGTTAAAAAAACTGCTCAGTTATTAGATCCTTTAAGAGAAATAAATGTGGAATGTGCTTCGGATTTACATGATTGCGTTAGGCTTATGAGACTTGCAAAGGCAGGAAAGAAAAACAATTATTTGTTGGAAGGCATGGCTTGCCCAGGAGGATGTATTGCAGGACCCGGAACATTAGCTTCTGCAGATAGGGTGAAAAAGTCGGTTATGGAATTTAAAAATCAATCGGTATATAAAAATCCTTTAGAAAATGACATTATAGATGATGAATTAAGACATTAATAAAATATTTTAGACCACACTGTTCGATTTATTTAAATACAAATGGATTGGTGTGGTTTTTAAAATGGGAAATATTGTAAGAATAATAAAAGATATTAGTGCCACAATAATTATGATTAAATAATTATTAGGAGGCATATATATGGCTTTAAAAAATACCATAAATTTACAAAGTGTGACACAACAGGAATTAAACAGCGTTAAGGAAATTGCGGGAGCACACATAGCAATGAGCGCTAAATTTAACTTATATGCAAATCAAATAACCGATCCGCAATTTAAACAAATGTTTGAACAATCCAGTACTGATTGTCAAACTACTGCAACCAATTTAATAAATTCATTATAGGAGGGATATTATGGAAGACAGAGATATGGTATATGATATATTAACAGGAACAAAATCAAGTATAAATTCGTATACACATGCTATAATGGAGACATCAAATCAGCAGCTTAGAAACTCCTTGATTCAATTAAGGGATGAAGCGGAACAGATGCAGTATCAGATTTCTCAAATGGCATCGCAAAAAGGTTGGTATACACCTGCACCCCAAGCTAATCAGAATGATGTAGATACGATAAAATCAACTTTATCAGCAGCAGTATCATCTACATCCAGTTCGATGAATACATCCTCAAATGCTAAAATGAATTCTTCAAATAATAGCAAGATGAATAATTTTAAACCAATGCATTAAAAATTGTCCCGGATGGGACATTTTTTTTGTAAAAAAATTAACTAATTTAAAATTTGTAGTATAATGTTAATTGATAGTTCACAATTTATAAGATAGTTAAGAGTGAAGGATTAAGAGTGAAGAGTTGCTAGGGTCATTAATAGAGATTCTTCACTTTTGTTCAGAATGACATCCTGCAGTGATTATTCTGCCTTTATTGACCCAAGATCATTGCTTATGTCATCCTTGAGTGTAACGAATGATCTCCGCTTTTTAAAAGATAGTTAAGAGTGAAGAATTAAGAAAAGAAATTGTTAATTGATATAGGGGGTTAGTAGTTTATGCTTCGTACTGGTGTTGATATTGTTCAAATTGATAGAATAAAAAAAATAATGGAGACAAAAAGAGAAAGTTTCTATAGTAAAATATTTACCGATAATGAAATTGAGTATTTAAAGATCAAAAATCATAATGGAGAAACAGCTGCAGGTTTATTTGCGGCTAAAGAAGCCATAAGTAAAGTTTTCGGAACGGGTATAGGGCAAATTGGATGGAAAGACTTTGAGATTTTACACGATAGTAATGGTAGACCTTATGTTGTGTTATTATGCAATGAAGATATTGTAAGTGATTTAGGTTTAAAGTCCATTGAAGTGTCTATTTCTCATGAAAGGGAATATGCTATTGGATTTGCTATTGGATCCGGAGATTATAATTATAATATACCTGATGATATTAAGCACATATTGAAAAAAAGAGAGTTGGACACGCATAAGGGAACTTATGGACGAGTAGGTATAATAGGTGGCAAAAAAGGGATGACAGGTTCAATTTATCTGACTTCAAACGCTGCATTGAGATGCGGTTCCGGATTGGTTTATTCTATTGTAGATAGAAGTATAGAAGATATCATGTCCATTAAATTGATAGAGCCCATAATTAAAGGAGTTTCTGATATTGATGATTATCATGAGGCAATTAAAGAGTTAGATGGGTTATGCATTGGCCCGGGATTTGGAGTAGACGAAACGAGAAGAAATATTGTTAAGGAAATAATAAGAACTTTTAAAGGACCTATAGTACTGGATGCGGATGGTATAAACTTAATTGCGGATGAACCGGATGTTTTATTGGAGGGAAATGGCAGAATAGTTATCACACCTCATCCTGGAGAATTGGCTAGATTGCTGGGAAAGAGCATAAAAGAAATCCAAAACAATCGAATTTTTTATTCTAAATATACAGCCGAAAAATATAATGTAATAAATATCCTAAAAGGGCATAAGACTATAGTTGCAGATAAAAATAATATCTATGTAAATGATACCGGCAATCCGGGGATGGCAACTGCAGGAAGCGGAGATGTACTTTCCGGGATGCTAATCAGTTTTATTTGTCAGGGAATCGGGTTATTTGATAGTTGTAGGCTGGGTGTTTTTAGCCATGGTTTAGCAGGAGATTATGCAAAGGACTTGAAAGGAGAATACGGACTTGTGGCAAGTGATATTTTACAAGCTATACCAAAAGCTTTAAACAATATAGTAAGGTAGAGGTGATTATTTGAAAAGGCTCTTTTTGTCAATCCTTTTTATTTCTCTTTTGTTGACGTCCTGTACAAGGGATAAAACCCAAAGTATAAAAAATAAGTTTAAAAAATCATATGAACAATATAACGGATATATAACAGAAGTAGAAATGATTACTACTATAGATGAAAAGGAGAGTTTCTATAACATAAAGGAAAGCTACTATGCAGGCGAAGAAAAATATACTATAGAAATAATTGAGCCAATAGAAACAAATGGAGTTATAATACAGTATCAGGGAGATAAAATATTAATTAAACATGCATCTATAGATGAATATATATCCTTGAAAACCAACGAAGGAATTAATAGAAGTCTACTAATAGGAGAGATATTTAAAAACTTGGATAATATTCATAAGATAAAAGAAGAAAAATTGGATGGAGAGTCGTATTATATATTTTATGTTGACGTAAAAGAAAAAAATCAATATACTGAAGAAATAGAGCTTTGGCTGAAAAAGAAAGATTTTAAACCATATATGTTAAATATATTAGATAAAGATAATAATTCAAGGGCAATATATAAATACAAAAATTTTGAATATATCGAAAATCAATAGGTATATAATGAATAACTTTAATTATATAAAGTTGACACAGTTTATGCAATCAATATATAATTGTTATATACTATTTTTTCTTTTATTTATATTAAATTAGGGGGTGGGAATTTATGACGGATGTGGATCAAATGTTGCCAGTTATCAAAAATAGTAAATCGGATATGATTATCAATTCATTTCTGAATTATTTTAAAGAGAAATGGAAACTTGAAATCTGTGAGGAACTTAAAACTGGATATTGTGATATGAGTCAAATAAATTTAACCCTAGCAGAAATGGGTTTGGAAGAGGATATGAATGATTTATGTATGTATGAATCCACATTAGGGTGTGAAGAAAGTGATAGTTAAAAGAGGAGATATATTTTATGCTGATCTAAGTCCGGTGATAGGTTCAGAGCAAGGAGGGGTACGGCCGGTACTTGTAATCCAAAATGATATTGGAAATAAGTACAGCCCAACTATAATAATAGCAGCGATAACATCCCAAATCAATAAGGCGAAACTGCCGACACATGTGGAAATAACTGCCCCGGAATATGGATTACCTAAAGATTCTGTGGTACTTCTTGAACAAATCAGGACAATCGATAAAAAAAGATTAAGAGAAAAAATAGGAAAATTTGATGAGGAAATGATGAAGCAAGTAGACGAAGCACTAAAGATAAGTATAGGCTTGATACATCTTTAACCACCTCAATACATATTTAAAAATAAGCATTTGTATATAATGCTTATTTTTTTTAGCAGAATATAGTATAATATAGTCAATTGTAAATTCACAATGCACAATTAAGAAAGCCGTGAATTGTGAAATTGTGAACTGTGAACTGTGAACTGTGAATTGATAAGGAGGTTTTTTATATGAAAATTAAAAAAGCTTTTATAACAATAGGAGCTGCAGTTTGTTTATTAGGAGCTACGGCTGTGTTTTCAGAGCCCGGGTCCAATGAAGATCCTTTGATTTCATTAAGCTATTTAAACAATAGCATTGAACAGGTTAAGACTTATATTGATAATAAGATTGCTAATATCAATGGCAGTACAAGCTCTTCTAATGAATTAGAAGTAGTAGAACTGGGAAAGGGACAATTTTTAATAGGGTATTCCGGAACAGAAATCATTCTAAGAAGCGGAAAAGGGAAAGCCGTTGTAAGTGATTTAGGAGGATTATCTGACGTAACAGCTGGGAATGATATAGGTAAAGATTTGAATATACCATCAAATCATCTCATTATAGTTCCTAGGGACGATGGAAGAGGTGTTTATGTTACGGCGGACGCAATTTTTATGGTCAGAGGAACGTATGATATTAGATAGGAGTGACGTAGCTTGGTGAAATACAGGGAATATAGAGACGGCGATGAAAAGGAAATAATATCTCTATTCAATGAAATTTTTAAAAGCGATAGAGACGAGGAGTATTGGGAATGGCAATATAAAGATTTTCCCTCAGGGGAAGCGATTATTTGTTTAGCTGAAGAGGAAAATAAAATCATAGGTCAAACTACTTTACTTCCATCAACGATAAATTATGAAGGCAAAGAATTGCTCGGTGGGTACTCTATAGATTCCATGGTCAGCGACGAATATAGAAGACAGGGTATCTATACGAATTTAGCCAAACAGTCCTATGAAAAAGGTATAGAGAAGAAAATAACATTTAGATATGGATTCCCCATATTGGGTGCTTTAATAGGGCTAACCGACCGCTTAGGAGCTACAATTGTTGATGATATTCCCATATTCATAAGGGTATATAGTTTGGATAATTTTTTAAAAGGCAAATTTAAAAACAAGTTTCTTGCTAAGTTGATCTCAATTCCAAGCATTGTTGTGACTAAGTTTTTATACAAGGAGTTAAGAGTAAGACCAAAAGCTAAATATGAAATAAAACAGATAGATGAATTTAATGATGATTTCAATTTACTTTGGGAAAAACTTAAAGGCTCTTTACCACTTATGACACCAAGAACTAAGGATTTTTTAAATTGGAGAATAAAAAGCCATCCAACCTTTAAATATACCACATTTGTATCATATTTAGATGGAGAGTTGGTTGGCTATATGATAATAAAAATACAAACGAGCAAAGAAAAAAATGACTCTGAGTTACGAGTAGGCTATATTGTTGACATGCTTGGGATAAATGATAATGTTTTAAGTTCAATATATTTAAAAGTTAAAGAATATTTCAAACAAAACAATGTAGACTTTTCCCTTGCATGGGTAGGGGACTCAAATATTTATAGGCAAATGTTAATCAATTTGGGATTTTATAAAAGCCGTACAAATATTGCATTTGTTGTAAAGGAGTTAACAGGAGATAAGGATCTGGAAGAAATAGTTACTAAGGAAAAGAATTGGCATATAATGCCTATTGAATCAGATATTTATTAATCTTCACGAAAGGAGAGAATTTGATGAAGGTACTTCATTTAATAAGTGGAGGAGATACTGGAGGGGCTAAAACACATATCATTTCCTTGTTGAAGGGATTAAGCAATTTAATTGATGCTAAGGTTATTTGCTTTATTGAGGATACCTTTTATGAAGATTCTAAAAAAGCCGGAATTAACATCGAAGTATATGAGCAAAAATCCAGGTCAGATTTATCGGTCATCAATAGATTGACTGAAGAGATTAAAAGAGAAAATTATTCGATAATCCATTGTCATGGAGCCAGAGCAAATTTCATTGGAATGTTTCTAAAACATAAAATCAACAAGCCTATGGTAACAACTATACATAGTGATTATAAATTAGACTTTAAAGATAATTTTTATAAAAGATTGGTTTATACTACTTTAAACAAATTTGCGTTGAAAAGATTCAATTATTATATAGCAATCTCGGATTCATTCAAAGAAATGTTAGTTCAAAGAGGTTTTAAAAGGGATAGAATATTTGTAGCATATAACGGTATAGATATTGAAAATAAGCCTATCTTTGTTGAAAAGGATGAGTTTTTTAAAAGATATAATATAGATTATGAGGGAAAGCTTGTTGTTGGAATATTAGCTAGATTGGATTTGGTAAAAAATCATGAGACATTTATCAGGGCAGCTGAAAAAGTGCTTGAAAACAGGAAGGATATTATATTCCTTATAGCAGGTGAAGGAAATGATGAAAAAAGGCTGAAGTCCCTTGTAAAAGAACTCAAATTAGAAGAAAATATTTATTTTCTAGGTTTTGTTAATGATCCGTATTCTTTTCTTAATGCTATAGATATCAATGTATTGACCTCATTGAGCGAAAGCTTCCCCTATGTAATTCTAGAGGGCGCCAGGATGAAAAAGACAATTATATCAACTAAAGTTGGCGGGATTACTAAATTGATTAAAGATGGATATAATGGATATTTAATTGATGTAGGTGATGAGGATAAATTAGCAAATCGAATTGAATATCTTTCAAATAATAAGGAAGAAATTAGAATATTAGGGGAGAATTTATTTACTGATGTAAAGGAAAATCACTCATATAAATCTATGGCAGAAGAGCATTTAAAGATTTACAGAAATATCTTAAGTCAGTCTGAAACCGTACTTATGCTGGGATATTATGGTTTTGATAATAGTGGAGATGATGCAATATTAAAGGCAATAGTAAAGGATCTGCAAGAATATAATAGCGATTTAAATATAAATGTATTGTCAAAGGACCCTGCAAAGACGGAAGCTATGTATCACGTAAAAGGAGTAAATAGATTCAAATTTAAAGAAGCTATGCGAGCTATAAAAAAATCTTCAATATTTATAAGCGGAGGAGGAAGTCTGCTTCAAGATGTGACCAGCACAAGGTCATTGTTGTATTATTTATCTTTAATGCAGATTGCAAAATTATATAAAAAACCGGTTATGATTTACGCCAATGGGATAGGACCAATAAATAGGAAAATCAATCGGGTTTTGACCAAAACAATTCTCAACAAGGTGGATTTAATTACATTAAGGGATGACGATTCAAGAAAATATCTTGAAGGAATGAAGGTAAAAAATAAAAATATTTATGTTACTGCGGATCCTGTTTTTACATTGGATCCTGCCAATGAATCCAGGATAAATGATATTCTTGAAATAGAAGGAATTCCAAGGGACAAAAACCTTGTGGGTATCTCCATAAGAAGCTGGAAGGGTGCTGAAAATCTGGTGGAAATAATATCAAAAGCCATAGATTATATAACTAAAACATTTGATGTATATGTAGTTTTAATACCTATGCACTATCCGGGAGATTTGAATATATCGATTGAAACACTGAAAATGGTTAAAGAAGGAAACACATATGTACTTGAGAATAAATATTCTGTTGAAGAACTGATGGGTGTAATAAAAAAGTTGGATTTGATAATTGCCATGAGACTTCATTCATTAATATATGCGGCTACTCAATCCGTCCCTATGGTTGGACTGGTATATGATCCTAAGGTAGAAGGAATTCTTAATTCCTTGGGTATGCACTATATGTCAAATGTTGAAAATCTGGACTATGATGAGTTGATATACAATATTGAGTATGTATGGAATCATAAGAAAGATTTAATAGAAGTTTTAGACAGGCAAGATGATATTTTGAAGGATAAAGCTCTGCAAAATATCCATATGGCTATGGATTTGCTAGGTAGGTGAAATAATGGATAGTATAAAGATATTTGGAGTAAAAATATTAAATACTACGCTGGATGATATTGTAAAGATTTTAGAGGAAAATCTAAAAGGCGATAAACTCAAGACAATTTATACGCCAAATACGGAAATTGTAATGGCAGCAAAAGAGAATAAAGAATTAAGGGATTTAATCAATGAAGGTGACATAGTAATTCCCGATGGGATTGGACTTATTTATGCTTCCAGAATAAAAAAGAAACCATTAAAGGAGAGGGTTACAGGTTTTGATACATCCGTTAAACTTTTAGAAATCGCCAATAAAAATGGGTATAGCCTATATTTACTAGGGGGCAAGGATGGAATAGCTAAATCTTGTGTTGAAAATATAAATAGGGATTATCCAAATATTAAAATAGTAGGCTTTCATCACGGATATTTTAAAGGAAGTCATTTAGGAATAGAAAATCATGAGGAAGAGCTTAAGATCATAGATGAAATCAATGCCCTAAATCCGGATATAATTTTTGTGGGATTGGGATTTCCTAAACAAGAAATGTGGATACATGCAAATAGAAACAGAATAAAAGCTAAAGTTATTATCGGAAATGGGGGAGTAATGGATATACTTTCAGGGAACTCAAAAAGAGCTCCCGAAATATATCAGAAGCTTGGATTGGAATGGTTCTATCGTCTAATAAAAGAACCTTCAAGAATAAAAAGACAAATGATTTTACCAAAGTTTATGCTAAAGGTCATATTCACTAAAAATGTGATAGAATAAAAAAGACTAACATAACGAGGAGGAAAAAAATGAATATTGAACAATTGAGCATCAATACCATAAGAATCCTTTCAGCTGAAGGAGTAGAAAAGGCAAAATCAGGTCATCCCGGATTACCTTTGGGTGCAGCACCGATGGCTTATACCTTATGGGCTAAAAACATGAAACACAATCCAAACAATCCAAAATGGGTTAATCGCGATAGATTTGTTCTGTCCGCAGGGCATGGATCTATGCTATTATATTCTCTATTGCACCTATTTGAATATGGACTATCAGTAGAGGATATAAAAAGCTTTAGGCAGTTAGACAGCCTCACTCCCGGACATCCTGAGTATGGTCATACCAAAGGTGTTGACGTTACTACAGGTCCATTGGGGCAGGGAATTGCAAATGCAGTTGGGATGGCTATGGCTGAAGCTCATATGGCTGAAAAATTTAACAAGGATAATTACAATATAATGGATCATTATACCTATGTTCTATCCGGTGACGGCTGCTTAATGGAAGGAATAAGCAATGAAGCTTCTTCCCTTGCAGGCACTTTAGGACTGGGAAAGTTGATTGTACTATATGATTCAAATAGAATAACAATTGAAGGGAGTACAGATTTAGCATTTACTGAAAATGTTCCTAAACGGTATGAAGCTTTGGGATGGGAAGTTTTATATGTAGAGGATGGAAATAATATTTCTGATATTGAAGGAAAAATCAATTTAGCAAAAGAGAATTTAAATAAACCATCTCTTATAGTAATTAAGACGGAAATAGGATATGGATCTCCAAAGCAGGGAAAATCTTCTGCCCATGGTGAGCCGCTTGGAAAGGATAATATAGTTTCTTTGAAAGAATTTTTAGAGTGGAAATCACAAGATGAATTCTTTGTCCCGGAAGAAGTACGAGAGCATATGAAAGAAGTAATAGAAAAGGGAATCAAAGAAAATGAACGTTGGGAAGAAATGTACAATGAATACAAGAATGAATTCCCGGAACTTGCAAATGAATTTGAAAATTGGATAAACTTGGATATCCCTATGGACTATTTAGAATCCGACGAGTTTTGGACATTCGACAAGGACATGTCCACAAGAGAGGCTTCCGGAGTATTGATCAATAGACTGGCAGACAAGGTGCCGAATCTATTCGGCGGTTCAGCGGATTTAGCACCGTCTAACAAGACTCATATGAATAACAGAGAGGATTTCTCACGGGATAATTTGTTAGGTTCCAATATACATTTTGGTGTAAGGGAACATGCTATGGCTGCAATATTAAACGGTCTTTATCTGCATGGAGGTATAAGGCCTTATGGCTCAACCTTCTTTGTATTTAGTGATTATATGAAAGGGGCTATGAGACTGTCTTCATTGATGGGTTTGCCGGTGACATATATCTTAACTCATGATAGCATAGGAGTAGGAGAAGACGGACCAACTCATCAACCTATAGAGCAATTGGCTGTATTTAGAGCACAACCTAATTTTATAGTATTTAGACCGGCGGATAATAGGGAAACTGCAGCAGGTTGGTATAAAGCAATGACAAGCAAGAATACGCCTGTTGGGTTGGTGCTTTCAAGGCAAGTGTTGCCTGCCATTGATGGAACGGGAAAAGATGCCTTAAAAGGCGGATATATCATTAGGAAAGAAAAAGGTAAATTGGATTTAATCTTAATTGGAACCGGATCCGAATTACAGCTTGCATATAAGGCAGGGGAAGCTCTTGGCAGAAAAGGTATAGGGGTTAGAGTTGTGAGCATGCCTTCATGGGAATTGTTTGAAGAACAGACTGAAGAATACAAAACAACAGTTTTGCCTAAGGACATTACAAAGAGAATATCAGTGGAAGCAGCCACTTCTTTTGGCTGGCATAAATATATAGGATTAGAAGGAAAAGCAATTTCAATAGATTCCTTTGGAGCATCAGGTCCCAGCAATAAGTTATTTGAAAAATTCAATATTACGGTGGACCATATAGTTGAAGAAGCCTTAAAACTATTGTCATAAAAATTCATCATTATGAGTATTTAAAAGCCTCTGGTATATCTAGGGGCTTTTAGCATATAATCCTTTATCTATGAATAAATATTATTAAGATTAGATAGGGGGGATATATATGAAAAAATATTGGATATTCGGAATAGTAATCATAATCATACTTGGAGTATTAATTGTACCAAAAGCATTGAAGGGGAAAAATGATACCGTTAGTTTTAAGACATTGGATATGGAGGAACTGCCGGCTGAGATTAGGGAAGCATTGCCAAAATACATTATGGAAGAAAGAGCTCTTACTTTTAAATATAAAGATGAAATTTTTGTTATCGTAACAAGAGGAGAGAAAAAAACAAAGGGGTATTTTGTTGATATTGATGAGATTGTCAAAGAACCTAATGAGGATGAAACCTTTGATTTAGTGGTATATGCTAAGTTTATAGATCCAAGTCCAAATGAAATAGTGTCACAGGAATATGAATATCCGGTTATCGTAGTAAAAACAAATTTAAAATCAATGCCGCAGAATATACATTTGGATATTGAGTATGTAGACTAGTTTTAGTAACCTCTAGAACATATATTTATGATAAGTATATCATTCTAGAGGTTACTTTATGTAAATATGCCACGAAAGATATAAATAACGTTTTCCCATTGACGTTTATTGTTTGGCAATATAAAATAAAGATAGATTAATGATGTATGATGAATCATACATAACAAAGTTTCACATTGATTTCATATAAATAAAGGAGGATTTTTATGGTTAACTATTTTGATTTAAAGAAATACCCTGCAGAGCCTTTCAAAATCAAAAGCGTAGAACCTGTGAAAATGATTTCAAGGGAAGAACGCGAAGCTGCAATGAAGGAGGCTGGATATAACACATTCAATTTAAAATCAGAGGACTGCTATATTGATTTACTTACCGATTCCGGCACCAATGCTATGAGCGACGCTCAGTGGGCAGGAATGATGATTGGTGATGAAGCATATGCAGGTAGTAGAAACTGGTTATATCTTGAGGCAACAATCAAAGAGTTATTTGGATTTAAACATGTTGTACCAACTCACCAAGGTCGTGGCGCTGAAAATATTTTATCAAGCATAGCTATCAAACCGGGGCAATATGTTGCGGGAAATATGTATTTTACAACTACCAGGTTTCATCAAGAAAAAAATGGTGGTATTTTTGTAGATATTATCAGAGATGAGGCACATGATGCAGGGCTTAATATCCAATTTAAAGGAAATATTGATTTGGATAAGCTCGAGAGATTAATCGACGAAAAAGGAGCAGAAAATATAGCTTATATTTGTCTTGCGGTTACCGTAAATTTAGCAGGAGGACAACCGGTATCCATGGCAAATATGAAAGCTGTCAGAGAGATTACAGCCAAACATGGCATAAAAGTATTTTATGATGCAACTCGTTGTGTTGAAAATGCATATTTCATCAAAGAACAAGAAGAGGGTTATCAAGATAAAACTATACAAGAAATAGTGCATGAAATGTTTAGTTACTCTGATGGTGCTACAATGTCCGGTAAAAAAGACGGCATCGTAAATATAGGTGGATTTTTAGCCATTAATGACGAAAAATTATTTGGTCTTGCTAAAGAAATCGTTGTTGTTTACGAAGGCATGCCATCATATGGCGGAATGACAGGTCGTGATATGCAAGCTATAGCTATTGGATTTAGAGAAGCAATGCAATATGAATATATAGAGCACAGAGTCAAACAAGTTAGGTATCTTGGGGATAGATTATTAGAAGCAGGAGTACCGATAATTGAGCCTGTTGGAGGACATGCAGTATTCTTGGATGCAAGAAGGTTCTGCCCGCATCTGGACCAAGAGCAATTCCCGGCTCAATCTTTGGCTGCTTCACTGTATATTGACTCCGGAGTAAGATCAATGGAACGTGGCATAGTTTCAGCAGGAAGAGATTTTAAGACAGGTGAAAATCATAAGCCTAAATTGGAAACGGTAAGACTTACTATTCCAAGAAGAGTTTATACTTATAAACATATGGATGTGGTTGCTGAATCCGTTATCAACCTTTATAAGCACAAAGAGGATATCAGACCGCTTAAATTTGTTTACGAACCTGCTCAATTGAGGTTTTTTACTGCTAAATTTGATTATGCAGATTAAATAGATTAAATTCTAACCGAAAATGCACTCAGCAGTTTGTTAGCTAAGTGCATTTTCTAAAATTCTACTTGTTTTCCATTTTAGATAATTTTAATGATGCCAAGATTATAGATATATTTATCCAAAACATAAACAATAATCGATTATAAAACCAAATATGATCTGCAAATCCCATTACACATAGACCAAGAATACCAGATAAGGACGCAATCAGTATATTATTAATAGAAGGGTTGTTTTTTTCTTTAATAGCTACAAATGTATTTCTGATTAGTCTAAAAATTGTTAGCATAAAAGAAACTATAGCACATATACCAGCTTCCAGCCATAGCTGCACATATAAATTGTGAGTATGAGCCACAGTGGTAAGTCCGAAGCTTTTGTATCGTTGGTATATAATATTTACTATTCTACTTCCTAATCCAACACCTGTAAGCCAATAATCCCTTAGCATAGCAAATGCAGGCCCTAGAATTTGCTTTCTGTATTTCAAAGAGGTATCATTCGGATTAAATACAGTTAATATCCTTTTATAAATAGATGAGGGCAAGAAAGGTAAAGCTACTACTCCCAACAATATAAGATATGGAGTATATTTTTTATTCCAAAGAAAAATAAATATAAATACAGCTATTGCAAATGCAATCCAAGCTGATCTGGAGCTTGTTTTCAGCAGCACCAACAATATCGGAAGGGAAAGAATAATCCAAAAAATCTTTTTGAAAAAAGAATTTTCATTAAGGATAATAGATCCAAAGAAGGGAAGTGTCAATACCAACAACTCACCATAAACATTTGGATTTCCCATTGTAGAATATACTCTACCGCCTACGCCCTGATTTATTGTTAAATCTGTCAAAGAAGGATTAACTTCTATTCCTACAACTTTCCACTGATAAATCCCATATATTGCTGTTAGAAATACACCCAACATCATGAATTTAACCAACGCATCGAGTTCTTCATATGAATTTATTGAACATACAATTATAATAACAGATAAGAAGGTAATAAAATAATAAATTAAGTAATTCAGACTATCTTTAGGGAACAGAGATGAAATCGCTGATATAAATATAGTTAAGAAAAAAATCACTGCCATATAATCTATTTGAGATAAATCTATATTTATGTCTTTTTTAATAGTAGCTTTGAATAAAAACATTATAAAAATTAATAAGGTAAGAATTACCCCATATTTGTTATACCATCTATGATCCGGAATTATCATATTTATGATTAAGAACAAACCTAATATATGATGAAAATTTTCGCATAAATAATCTAAAATTCTTAAGAAAAAACTACTTGAAAATATATTATTCCATTTATAATATATTTTTCTTAAAAATTTAATGGGAAGATTAACAATTGTATTCAATATTCTAAATACGAAGCTATTAACCCATAGATTTTGAAATATATCGGGACCTTTTAAATAGCTAATAAATTTACTGTTATTTATCATTTGCTTGAAATGTTCAACCATTTTTTCACCACTATTCTGCTATTTTGACTTCTGAGATTCTGCCTTCCTTAAGCAGTGAGTTCCCAGCGTTAAGTGAGATTGTTTGACCTACATAATAAACGGATTTGTCTATGGATACTCCATCTTTATTAATGATTCCTGTGCCTTCCATAGTAATATAAAGGGAAGAATAGCCTTCTCTGCTGGAAGGTACTAGCTGCCCATCTTCTCTGCTTTCCCAATAGATGGAATCTCCTGGATTTATATCCACGACTTCTCCAAAATAAGCGTTTTGGATTGATTCTCTGACCGGGTCGCCTATATTTATTGCATCTATGGCAAAGTCGGGGATTTCCTCAATATAAAATGTTATCAATATTTTTTCCTTATTAGTATTAGGAGTGGACACATTAGCTTTTGCTATTTTGTTTCTATATCCAATTATGCCAATTACAACAACTACTATTATAATTAAATCTATCCAAGTGAATTTTCTTTTTTTCATTTTTATCCCTCCTAAATTTTAGCTGCATCATAGATTCTTCCATAAAAAATGGATGTACCTACCCTAAGAGTTATAAATTGACCGATATAATAATTTGAGCCGCCAATATTTATACCATTTGGACCAATTACTCCATTGGTCTCGGTAGTAATATATACCGCGTTAAACCCATTCTTGGTGGATTTGACTTGTTTTCCGTCTTTATCTTCTCCCCATGAAACTGAATCCTCAGTTTGAATATCTGTTACGGCTCCAAAACTCATATTTTGAAGTGTTTCTGAGGTTGGATCCCCTAATTTGACATTATTTGCAGTGAAGCTATTTACTTCTTCTTGATAAAAAACTACTTGAATTTTATCAGTACTGTCAGTAACATTTCCCTTTGGCGTAAATATTCCTAATTTTTTAACTGCAAATATTCCTGCTAAAATTACTAAAATTATAATAATTAGATCGATTATGCTAATTTTTCCAAACAATTTTCCGTTTTTATCAATCATCTAAATATCCCTTCCTTTATAAAGATTGTAGGTTTCTTCAATTGTTTTTTCTATATTAAAGTGTGTACTTAAAGTCTTATACCCATTTGCAATATACTGCTCTTTTAATTCCTTATTTTCAATTAAAGCTACTAGCGATTCTGACAATTTATGTATTTCGCCATATTCGATGATAATTCCATTATCAAAATCTTTGTTTATTATTTCCCTTGTTCCGCCACTGTTGGTTGTAATTACCGGAAGTCCAGCAGCCATGGCTTCCAAAATAGATAGTCCAAAGGCTTCATTATTTGATGGCAAAATAAAAATATCTGAACTTTTCAATATATTTTTTATATCTCTGCGATAGCCTGTAAATATTATATCATCATAAATCTGTAGGTCTTTTGCTTTATCAATTATATCATTAAAAAGTTCACCCTCGCCAACTAATACAAATTTGAATTTAAACTCCGGATTATTTGTCTTGATATAATCTTTAAAATACTTTATAGAATTGATAAGAAATTCGTGGCCTTTTTCCTTTGAAAATCTGGCAATGGTCGTAATCAAAATTTCTCCTTCCGGAATTTTATATTCATCTCTAAAATTCAAGGAGGAAGGCTTACTCCATTCTTCTAAATCAACTCCCGTGTAAATCAGTTTGATTTTATTTGGATTTAATCCCTCATCATATATCATTTGATTCCTTACACTGGAGCTAACTGCAATAATAGAATCATTAAACCTTGTAAAAAACTTATTCATCGAGATTACAGATTTAGAATTTTTATCTAACATATGTCTTGTATTTATGACTCTAACTTTATTTCCAAGAAGTTTAGACAAGATGCTTATATAGTTTTCTCTCAGGAAATGAGTATGAATCACATCAATTGACAATTCTTTGCATATTTTTTTTAATTCATTAGCAGCCTTTATATCAAAAGGGCTATTCATTTGCAATTTAATGGTTTCGATTCCTAAATCTTCAAACAGCTTTAATCCTTTGCCTTCTTCTGAATAGGCAATATAAAATTTACAGTGATTATTATGTAATTTTTTAGCCAGAGTATAAATATATATTTCAGAACCACCGCCACCTAAATAGTTGATAAGGTGCAGGACATTTGTCATTTTTATCACCATCCTCAGTACAATTCACAATGCACAATTCACAGTTCACAATTCACAATGCACAATTCACAATGAAGAACCTAAATCAATTCACAATTATTAATATTATACCATTGTAATGCTCTCTATGCCATCCTACTAAACAAAAAACTCAGTCTAGATTTCTAAACTGAGTTTTTAAAATCATTCAAAATCATTCTGTAGCATAATTATCAAAATACCCTTGAATCAATACCACAGGTGTTCCCTTATCTCCGCTGCCACTAGTTAAATCGCAGAGGCTTCCAAGTAAATCGGTAATTCTTCTGGGGGTTGTACCCAGAGATTCTTTCTGCCCAAGTAAATCTACATCTTTACTATAGATTTTCTTTTTGACTTGGGATATCATTTCATCTCCCTTAAATTCGTGCAGTTCGGTATCTACAAGATATTTAAGTTTTAATTCATTCGGAGTACCTACAAGGCCTTTTGTATACCCCGGAGATACTACAGGGTCAGCTAATTCCCAAATTTTGCCGATTGGATCCTTAAACGCGCCATCACCATATATCATAACCTCTAAATTTATGTTAGTTTTTTCATACAGTAATCTTTGAATTTCTTCCACATAATATTGGGAATCCCTTGGGAACAGTTTAACCTCATTGTCCGAGGCCAAATTAGTTCCTAGAAGTCCATATTCAGGGTTAAATCCGCTTTCGCCAACAGGTGAATTGAGTATCTCATCAAGACCTAAAACTATATTTGCTCCAGCTTCCTTTAAAATCCTCTTGGTTCTTTTTCTTTCATGTATATTTGCAACTAAAACATCTTTACTGTAATTTAATATTGTTCTGGGGTCATTTGAAAAATAAATTTCTATATTATCTCCTGCAACTTCTTTATACAAATCCACATAGTCTATACCTGTAAAAGGGTGTAATACTTTTTCTCCGAACAATCTTCTGTAATCAGCTTCTGTTAGGACATCACAATATGGATTGATTCCTGCTTTATCCATTTCGTCTATGTCCATAAGGCTGTTTCCGACTTCATCAGACGGATAATTTAGCAGCAAGTGAATTTTTCTGTTGCTATTGGCAATACCCTTTAGAAGTATAGAAAATCTGTTTCTGCTCAATATAGGAAATACCAATCCGATTTCATTTGGAAATTTATTTGCAACATCTATTCCGATTTCTTCTGAGGTAGCATAATTTCCTTGGGCACGTGCAACCAGTGATTCTGTAATGCCTACTACATCTTTATGTTTAAGTGTGATATTTTCAGTTTTGACAGCTTCTAGTAATGAATCAACTACAATATTAATTAAGTCATCCCCCTCCTTTACTATGGGGGTTCTTATTCCTCTTATTGTAGTGCCAATAGTCCTATTCATTGTATTTCCTCCTAGAATTCAAATTTAAATCCATTATGATTATACCATAAAATTACTATAAATAAAATATTTTGATTTCATTTAATTGTTACGAGCATCCCTATAGTTTAAGGATGAGTATAATCAGGAAATTGCCTATTCTTAATTGTACTTACAATTGTGAATCGTGAACTGTGAACTGTGAATTGTTACAATCTATTATTTCTTTTTCAGTAATTATATAATCAACTGGTATATCATAATATTCTCTGGGAACTTTGTCAATTATTTGCAAGTCAAAAGCTATAGCGATTCTGGGAACATTTTTATCTATTTTGGATAAAAACCTATCATAATATCCTCCACCATAGCCAATTCTATAGCCTTCTCGGTCAAAAACTACCCCCGGAACAATAATTAGATCCACTAATTCCGGATCTTTATATCTTATAAATTCTTTTTTCGGGGTTAAGATATTGTAATATCCCGGTTCTAATTCATTAAAATTAGTAACTAAAGATAGCTTTAATTCTTTAGTTTCTTTAATAGTTATCGGAACTACAAGATTTTTATCATCCCTTATTCCGGCTTTTATTAATTCATGAGTATCGACCTCATCACTGAAGCTCACAAAAGTCATTATAGTTTTGGAATTTTTATAGTATGCTGAATTTAATAAAGAGTTTAAGATTGAATTACTATAAATTTCGTGTTCATTTTTCCCTAATTTGGATCTTTTATCCAGAATTTGACGTCTTAATAATGTTTTATCCAATTAATTCACCTCAAATAGTTTATTTATCTTTCATTTTATATTATAATATAACATTAAGGAAAAGAATAATACATAAACTGATTTATTATGATATTTGGGGTGAAACTTTGATAAAATTTATAAATGCAAGCAAAGAATATAAAAATGGTGTTAAAGCTCTTTCAAATATAAATTTAGAAATATATAAAGGTGAATTTGTATTTATAGTAGGTTTAAGCGGAGCTGGAAAATCTACATTAGTTAAATTGTTATTAAAAGAAGAAAATGTTACGGAAGGCAATATATTATTGGATGGCTTGGATATTACCAAGATATCAAACAGAAAGGTGCCATATCTGCGGAGACAGGTTGGAGTGGTATTTCAAGATTTTAGACTTCTGACAAATAAGACCGTTTATGAAAATGTCGCCTTTGCCATGGAAATAGTAGGAGCGCATCCAAAGGAAATTCGCAGGAGGGTGCCCATGATATTGAGCTTGGTGGATTTAAGCAGAAAAGCAAATAGCTTTCCCGATCAGTTATCCGGGGGTGAACAGCAAAGGGTATCCATAGCAAGATCAATAGTAAATAATCCTCCGGTTCTAATAGCGGACGAGCCTACCGGCAATTTAGATCCGGAAACTGCGATGGAAATCATGAAGGTGCTTTCAGACATAAATGGAAGGGGTACAACAGTTTTGATGGCAACTCATGCGAGAGAGATTGTAAACACTATGAAGAAAAGAGTTATAACCTTAGAAGACGGCAAAGTTATAAGAGACGAGGAAAAGGGAGGTTATGAGCTTGAAGTTTCGAATATTTAAAAATATTACTAAACAGGGCTTTCAAAGTATGTGGAGAAATAGAGGGATGGGGTTAGCCTCTGTTTCATCAATCACTGCGGTACTTATGATATTGGGTGTAATCTTGATTTTGATTTTGAGTATAAACAATATAATGTTGGATACTAAGACTAAATTTGATGAAGTCCAAGTCTTTTTGGCTGATGAAGCAAAAGAAGAGGATGTAAATAATATAGCAGATGTTTTAAAAAATAGTGAAGGTGTAGTATCAGTTACATATGAGTCAAAGAAACAAGCCCTTGAAATCCTTAGAAAAGATTGGGACGAGGATGCTTATTTATTAGAAGGGCTGGAAGATGATAATCCGCTGCCAAATTCCTATATTATCAAATTGAAAGATATAAAGTATGCAAAATCAATTGTTGATAAGGTTAGTGGTTTAGCAGGAGTGGAAAATATAACTTATTATCAAGAAATCATTGACAAACTAATGGTACTGGCAAATTATATACGCTTTGGTGGTTTGGCAATAATAGGTGTATTGGTTTTTGTATCGGTTTTTATAATTTCAAATACCATCAAATTAACAGTAACTTCAAGAAAGAGGGAAATCAATATAATGAAATATGTCGGAGCAACTAACAATTATATTAGAGGACCTTTCATTATTGAAGGGATATTGCTTGGACTCTGCGGAGCATTGATATCTATACTTATAGTATATTACGGATATGGGTATTTATTTGATGCGGTAAATGAGAAATTATATTCAATGTTTACATTTTATTTGATAGAACCAAAAAATATCTTTAATGACATAGCTATAATGTTTGCTACATTAGGAGTAGGTATTGGGGCATTAGGCAGTATTGTTTCTTTAAAACGGTTTTTAAATGTTTAGGGGGGAGTCAAATGAAAAAGAAGAGTTTATTTACGATTTTACTGACAATGCTTATTTTATCATTAACATTTGTACAGGTCTATGGGGATAATCTAAACAATCTAAAGAATCAACAAAAAAATATAAATTCAAAATTAAAACAAACAAAGGATCAGATAAATTCAACTCATAATCAGAAAAAGGATGTGTCTCAGCAAATTCATGAATTAGATTTAAAGTTGGATAATGCAACTGTTGAGTTGGAAAATGTTGGGAAACAATTAGACAAATTGAATAATAATATCAAAAAAACCACGGAAGAATTGCATGATGCTGAGAAAAAACTTGATAATAAAAAAGACTTGTTTAATAAAAGAGTAAGGGTAATGTATCAAAACGGTAACGTAGGATATTTGGAAGTATTACTGTCTTCCGGGAATATAAAGGATTTTTTGTCCAGAAAAGAAATGATTCAGTCCATTGCAGATCATGATAAAGAACTGATAGCATATATGAAGGAACAAAGGGATATTATAAACTCAAAAAAGACTGAATTAGAAGCACAAAGAGCCTCTGTTGAAGCGACAAAAGTAAAAATAGAAGCCAGAAAAAAGGACTTGGAAGTGACAACCAGAGAAAAAGAAAATTTAATGTCTAGGCTGCAAAAAGATATAAAAGAATATGAAAAAGCTTATGATCAATTAAACGAAGAAGCAAAGGCTATAGAGTCTAAAATAGTAAAATTGCAAAGAAACACAGGACCGTATTCCGGCGGTAAAATGGGATGGCCTGTTCCTGCAGGATATACAAGAATAAGTTCACCATATGGGTATAGGATTCATCCGATATTTAAAACAAAAAAATTACATACAGGTATAGATATACCGGTACCGACGGGAACGTCAGTAATGGCTGCTTCGGATGGCGTAATAATATACTCTGATTGGCTTGGAAGTTATGGAAAGGCAGTTATGGTAGAACATGGCGGAGGGATTGTAACCCTTTATGGGCATAATTCATCCTTAGTTGCAAAAGTAGGACAGAATGTGAAAAGAGGAGAAACAATAGCTAAGGCAGGCAGTACAGGGAACTCCACCGGACCGCATTGCCATTTTGAAGTAAGGAAAAATGGTGTTTATGTAGATCCAATGCCGTGGTTTAAATAAAGAAAACTTGCATAAGGGGATAAATCCCCTTTTTTCTTTTTAAGGTATAATACAATGAAATATTTAATAAAATAGTCACATAACCTAAAAAATAGAGGTGGAGATAATGTCAAAGAAAAGAGCCATCACGTTGATGGTAGTAGCTGTACTTATTACAAATATTATAACCTTTGGACTCACAAATATTGCTTCCGGTGGTATTGATTTGGGAATGTCTTTTGGCAATGAGAATAAAATAAATGAAAGTCGTGAGATATCTAAGGTACAAAATATAAAAACTTATATTAAAAACAATTATTTAAGAGAAGTTGATGATGAAAAAATGTTAGAGGGTCAACTTAAAGGAATGGTGCAATCTCTAAATGACCCTTACTCCGTATATATGACATCGGATGAATTTGCAAGCTTTGCTCAAGAAACGTCAGGAGTTTATGGAGGAATTGGAGTTATAGTAACACCGGGAGAGGATAATTTGATTACTGTGGTTTCCCCAATAGAAGATACTCCAGGAGAGAGAGCGGGAATCAAAACCGGTGATAGGATAATTAGGGTTAATGGAGTAGAATACTCAGCAGAAAATATGGATGAAGCTGTAAAAGTAATGAAAGGTAAACCTAAAACAAAGGTGACCATAACCATTATGAGATTAGACAAGGAAGGAAATAATCAAACATTGGATTTAGATATAGTTCGAGAAGAGATTAGATTAATTACCGTAAAATCAAATATTATAGACAATAACATAGGGTATATAAGAATAACATCTTTCGATGAGTTAACCTATAAGGATTTTAAGGAGAATCTATCAAAATTAGAAAAATCTAATATTAAAGGATTAATTATAGACTTAAGGAATAACCCCGGCGGGCTTTTGAATGTGTGTGCAGAGATTGCAGATGAACTTCTGGGAGCCGGAGATATTGTATATACCCAAACGAAAGATGGGACTAGGGAATATTTAAAATCCGATAAGAATCAAATTACAATACCTATTGTGTTGCTGGTAAATGAGGGGAGTGCCAGTGCTTCAGAGATATTGGCGGGAGCCGTCAAAGACCATCAAAGAGGAGAATTAATAGGAACAAAGACCTTTGGGAAAGGAGTCGTACAAAGAATAAGAGAATTATCAGACGGATCAGGAATTAAATTAACGGTTTCAGAATATTTTACGCCTAACGGTACAAATATTCATGGCATTGGAATAACCCCAGATATTGTTCTTGAGTTAAACGAAGGAGTAGAAAATATTGGGCCGGGATATATAAGTGAAGACAATCAATTGCAGAAAGCCGTTGAAGTAATTAAAGGGAAGATATAGAAGGCAATTCACAATTCACAGTTCACAATGCACAATGCACAATCGACCCTTGGGTCGTCCTGAGTTGGGCAGGATTAACTTAACTATCGAGGGATCTCCGTTTTTAAGATAGTTAAGAACTAAGAGTGAAGAGAGAAGCAGTGAATAAGTAACAGTGAACAGTGAACAACAGTTTAAAAACAGTTGAAAAGCAGGATAATCACTGCTATTGTCATCCTGAGTGCCAAGCGAAGGATCTCAACCTTTAAAAGGTAGGTAATAAGTAAAAGGTAAGAGGTATTGGGCTGAGCTATGGAGTCATTAAACAGAGATTCTTCACTATGTTTAGAATGATACCTTCGGTGTCAATGTACAATCGAAAAGATAGTGAAGAGTTGATTAGAAGATGTGCATAAGTTTTGCATAATAAAGAATAATAAAAAAAGGAGAATAGGTATGAACGGATTATATCAAATTATGTATTTTACATTAATTGATATTAAAAATACTCTATTATCTCCTTTTTTTATTATAATTTTTGCCATAATCTATTATCAATATAATCAATTTAAATCCTCAAGATCAACGTTGGTGAGGACACTTAATTCTCTATTTTATGGCATATTGGGCGGATTTGTAACTACAATAGCATTTATATATTTAGAAGTTGTAATTATTCCTAAGGACTACATGTATATTTTAGCAATATCGCTTTTGCTTTCAATGATAGATACAAGGTATATGTGTTTTGCTTATTCAGGAAGTTTGATTACACTTTCAAGCATAATATTTGGATATCCAAGGATTGACAATAGAGATATCATGTTAGTCGCAGCTACATTGCATATAGTAGAGAGTATTTTGGTACTGATAAACGGAAGCAAAGATAGAGAGCCCACACTCTTCCAACATGAGGATATAACGGTGGGAGGATTTAGTATGAATCGGTTTTGGCCAATACCTTTTGTAGTATTCATTGGTCACGACCTAATTAAGCCGGTTACTCTAATGGCAGTTTTAAATTATGGAGATTTTACTTTATCTTATCCAGAGAACAAGAGAATTTTTAGCGGGATATTGATGCTGATATATAGTTCTATATTATTGCTTATAACCAAATCAATTTTGAATCCGGTAATTCCGCCTTTATTTGCTATTTTGGGGCATGAATTTATAATCTATATAAATAAATTAATTGAACAAAATAGAGTCCCCATATTTTCGCCTCCAATAAAAGGAGTCAGGGTACTTGATATTCTTAACAATGGCATTGGTAAGGATATGGGGATTGAAATAGGAGATATAATAATTAGCATCAATGGTGTAACTGTATATGATGATAGAGATTTGAACAATATAGAGTTATTAAATAGCGGGAATACTAAAATACTTTATTTTAATAGAAAAAAAGGAATTACTGAAAAAACGTATAAAGGAAAAAGAAAGGCCCTAGGAATATTAGTTGTTCCTAGGGTGTAGCTGACAATTTCTTCAAATCAACAGCATATATTAATTCATGTTTCTCATTTTCAAAAGGAATGGTCAAATTTACATATATTAAATTTTTTTCGATGTTATAGTAGACGTTGTCGCTATTTATGTTACTGATTGTTGTTAATACTTCATCCCCTAAGTCATAGCCATGGACAGTATAATCGTTGTTGCTTTGATTTTTTTCTATTAAAAGAAGCTTATTTTCAGTGATAATTGAATAATTCGATAGATTTAAATCTATAACATCCATTTTCTTATTTGTATCTAAATCGTAGATGTAAAGCGCATTTTTATCTTCTTTCTCAGTATTTTTTAAATAACAGATTCTATTTTCATCAATAAATTTTACATTAAAGCCATAATCAACAAACTTAAGATCTTGCCAGTTGTTGGTAAAGATAATTTTTTTATTTAATTTATTTTCTTCTAAGGCAGTGATAATCGCGTTGCTTTTTATATTCTTAATACCGATTATATTTAAATCATAGGTATTTACTAGATTAGTTTCATTATTTCTTAAATTATAAGTGTAAATACTTGATGATTCATTGTGATCTATTATATATAAATTGTTATTATCCTTCCAGTTTACGGATAGAGGATTTATTGGATCATTGAAAATAACCTTGTAAGCCTTCGCATCATCTATTGGAATTATGTACAATTCTCTCTTATTATCATTGTTTTCAACCAAAGATATGCTTTTCAAATCCGGGCTAAATATTGCTGATTGTATTTTTTGATTGGATTTAAATAATAAACCTCTTTCATTATTCTCTATATCATAAATCCATAGGCTTTCAGTATCAATATTTTTTTCTATATCATTTTCTTTTTTTCTATAAAGAATATATTTATCATCTATATAGTCTAGTACATGACCCTCGTCAACAATTGAAGAGATAAAACTCTTTGTCGATTTTAAAATATTTCCACTATTTGCATCAATTTCAACCGATAGATTAACTAAGGGGGTTTCCGGATTATTTCTATCAAAAATACTATTGTAAGTTATATCCCAAATGATACTGTCATCTATATTTAATAAATTTATTACCGGAGCTGTATTGGCGGAAACTTTAAATTCTGAATTTATTTTATTTATTACATCATTTAATCCAAGTTTAATGCTCAAGGGTTTATAATTTTCATTTATAATATTAAATTTTATATCATCTATGTCCTTTAGTTTTTGATTTATATCTATTACAATTTGAGGAACTGCCAGCTGAGTCGATTTCTCATCAGTCTCATTTATAACATGTATATTTACAATATTTCCTTTTCTAACGATTTTGTCTATCTGTGCACCTGATGATTCCAACAATCCCAAGGAGGCAAGCAGTTTTATTTTATTTTTTTTCTTCACTATTTCTACATTTGGTTCAATTGTTTGATATCCTTTTGATAGTACGACCTGTTCAAGGCTATATTCAATCTCTTCGCCGCCTTCAGTTTCTGCTTTAGCATTGGTATCTTTTGTTAATAGAGGTAAGTTTTCTATTGCCTTACATCCGGCTAAAGATAGTGTTAAAATGATAAGTAAGCCTAATTTCGTTATGTGTTTCATTAGAATACCTCCCTTCTTCTAATAGTTTACAATATAACTTGTTTTTCTTCAATATTAATATAAATAAAATTGTGAATTTGCATCTAAAACCATATATGTTCTATAAGTGAATTATTTTAAAGACCCTAAAGTTCGATCCTAATAACTCTTCTCTCTTAGTTCTTCACTATCTTAAAAACGGAGATCCCTCGATAGTTAAGTTAATCCTGCCCAACTCAGGACGACCCAAGGGTCGATTGTGCATTGTGAACTGTGCATTATGAATTGTCTTCAATTGTATTTCGTTTGTTTTTATAAAATAAGTTTTGACAATATTATATATTATTATATAATAATTATATTAGGAACAAATGTTCAAACCTAGAGGTGATTAAATGAATAAATTTAAAATAGAATCCAATTATAAACCTACAGGTGATCAACCCCAAGCAATTGATAAACTTGTTGACGGAATAAATAACAATTTGAAACATCAGGTATTGGTTGGAGTAACGGGTTCCGGGAAGACATTTACCATGGCAAATTTAATCGAAAAGGTGCAAAAGCCTACATTGGTAATTGCGCATAATAAAACACTTGCTTATCAGCTTGCAAGTGAATTCAAGGAGTTTTTTCCAAACAATGCTGTAGAATACTTTGTAAGCTATTATGATTATTACCAGCCTGAAGCATATGTACCCCAAACAGATACCTATATAGAAAAAGATTCCTCAATAAATGATGAAATAGACAAATTACGTCACTCTGCAACCATGTCATTGTTTGAAAGAAGGGATGTAATCATAGTTGCTTCTGTTTCTTGCATCTATGGATTGGGAGATCCGATAGATTATGAAAATCTTGTAGTATCTCTGAGACCGGGAATGATAAGGGATAGAGATGAGGTTATGAGGAAGCTAATAGATATTCAATATATGAGAAACGACATCAATTTTGTTCGCGGGACATTTAGAGTAAGAGGAGACGTGTTAGAAATATTTCCTGCAGCATCAAGTGAAAATACCATTAGAGTCGAATTTTTCGGAGATGAAATAGATAGAATAGTTGAAGTGAATTATCTTACAGGAGAGGTTATAGGTTTACGAAATCATGTATCTATTTTTCCCGCATCCCACTATGCCACATCAGAAGAGAAAGTTAAACGGGCATTGATTACTATAGAAGAAGAATTAAATGAAAGGCTAAAGGAATTTAAAGATAAAGAAAAATTATTGGAAGCTCAACGTCTAGAGCAAAGAACAAGATACGACTTGGAAATGCTAAGCGAGATGGGATTTTGTACGGGTATAGAAAATTACTCAAGGCATTTGAGCAATAGGCCACCGGGAAGCAGGCCGTATACACTAATTGACTATTTCCCGAAAGATTTTCTAATTATTGTAGATGAATCCCATGTTACAATTCCTCAAATTGGTGGTATGTATGAAGGGGATAGATCCAGAAAAACAAATCTTGTAGAATATGGCTTTAGATTACCGTCAGCCTTGGACAATAGACCTCTTAAATTCTCTGAGTTTGAATCAATGGTAAATCAAATAATCTATGTCTCGGCAACACCAGGTCCTTATGAATATAAACATTCTCAAAATACAGTTGAGCAAATAATTAGACCAACCGGGTTACTTGATCCTGTCATAGAAGTAAGACCTACTAAGCATCAAATAGATGATTTGATAAATGAAATCAGAAAAATTGCAGAAAAAGAGGAAAGGGTATTAGTCACCACTTTAACTAAAAAAATGGCAGAGGATTTAACCGAATACTTTAAGGAAATAGGAATTAAAGTGACTTACCTTCACTCTGATATAGATACTATAGAGAGAATGGAAATTATTAGGGATTTAAGACTTGGAAAGTATGATGTTCTTGTAGGCATCAATCTATTGCGTGAAGGATTGGACTTACCGGAAGTATCGTTGGTTGCAATCTTGGATGCCGATAAGGAAGGCTTCTTAAGAAGTGAAACCTCATTAATTCAGACTGTAGGAAGAACTGCACGTAATGTTGATGGAAAAGTTATAATGTATGCGGATAATATTACTAAATCAATGGATAAAGCTATAAAGGAGACAAATAGAAGAAGAGAGATTCAAGACCAATATAACAAAGAGCACGGTATTACACCTAAAACAATCGTTAAAGGTGTTCGTGAAATTATAGAGGCTACTATGGCTGCTGAAGAAGAAGCTAAATATGAAGAATCATTCTCAAATGAAGAGCTGGAAGTTATGATACAAGGACTTGAAGCCGCAATGCTAAAAGCTGCTGAGGGATTGAACTTTGAAAAGGCAGCTGAATTGCGTGATAAGATGTTGGATCTAAAAAGACTTATTAAACACTAAAGGAGCAAATAGATGACAAATGATAATATAGTGATTCGTGGGGCTAAGGAACATAACCTTAAGAATATAAGCCTTGAGCTCCCAAGAAATAAATTTATTGTAATAACAGGGTTGTCCGGATCCGGCAAATCTTCCTTGGCATTTGATACCATATATGCGGAAGGCCAAAGAAGATATGTAGAGTCGTTATCAAGTTATGCAAGACAATTTTTAGGGCAGATGGATAAGCCGGATGTTGAATATATAGCCGGACTATCTCCGTCAATTTCTATAGATCAAAAGACTACATCCAAAAATCCTAGGTCTACAGTTGGTACGGTTACAGAAATTTATGATTATTTAAGACTTCTCTATGCCAGAATCGGGACGCCATATTGTCCGAAATGCGGGAAGGAAATTACCAGTCAAACTGTGGATCAAATGGTAGATAAGATAATGGAATTGGAAGAAAGGTCAAGATTGCAAATTTTAGCGCCTATCATTAGAGGCAAAAAGGGCGAACATGTAAAAGTATTGGAACAAATCAAAAAAGAAGGCTATATAAGAGTTATAGTTGATGGTGAGGCATACGAAATATCCGATGAAATAAAATTGGATAAAAACAAGAAACATACAATTGAAATTGTTGTAGATAGAATTATAGTAAAAGAAGGAATCGAAGGAAGACTTACAGATTCTTTAGAGAGCGCATTGAAATTAGCTGATGGACTGGTTATAGTGGATGTAATGGATAAGGAAAGGATTATGTTCAGCCAGAAGTTAGCATGCCCTGATTGTAATATAGCTATGGAGGAGTTGTCTCCCAGAATGTTCTCATTCAATAGCCCATTCGGGATGTGTCCCACATGCAACGGACTTGGCTTTTATAAAGAAATCGACCCTGAATTGATAATTCCAAACAAGGATTTGAGTATAAATGAGGGAGGGATAGCGCCTTATAGCAATAGCAGTGAAAATACCTATTATTATCAAATATTTAAGACATTAGCCGATGACAATAATTTTAGCATGGATGAACCGTTGAAAAATGCACCTAGGAAATTCTTAAAAGAATTATTGTATGGAACTGAACGTGCCATAGCATTTGAATTCATCAGCCATTTTGATGATGAAGGGAAGAGGACCTATAAGGGTAAATTTGAAGGCATCATTCCAAATTTGGAAAGAAGATTTAAAGAAACCAACTCGGATTATATGAGGGATAGAATAGACGGATATATGACAGAAAATCCATGTCCAAAGTGCAAAGGGCATAGACTAAAGGATGAAGTGTTGTCTGTAAAAATAAACAATCTCAATATAGCACAGTTAACTGATCTTTCAATAGTCAATGCAATTGAGTTTTTTAACAATCTGAAATTAACAGAGAAACAGCAGATGATCGGGGAACAAGTTTTAAAAGAAATCAAAGAACGATTAAACTTTTTAGTTGATGTTGGATTGGATTATTTGACGCTGTCCAGGATGGCAGGTACTCTTTCGGGAGGGGAGTCTCAAAGAATAAGACTTGCAACCCAAATAGGTTCAAGCTTAGTAGGAGTTATATACGTATTGGATGAACCAAGTATAGGATTACATCAAAGGGACAATGCAAAGCTGCTTAAGACATTGAGGAATCTAACTGATTTGGGGAATACTCTAATTGTGGTAGAACATGATGAAGAGACTATGTATATGGCTGACCATATTGTAGACATCGGACCGGGAGCAGGCATACACGGAGGGCATATAGTAGCTGAGGGCACGGTTGATGAAATTAAAAACAATCCAAATTCAATCACGGGGCAATATTTGTCAGGAAAGATAAAAATTGAAATACCTGAGAAGAGAAAATCTGTTAATGGGAAATGGATTGAGATAATAGGCGCTGAAGAAAACAATCTGAAGAAAATAAACGTAAAAATCCCTATAGGATTATTTACTTGCGTCACGGGAGTGTCAGGCTCCGGTAAAAGCACCATGGTAAATCAGATATTGTACAAGGCTTTGGCTCAGCATTTAAATGGAGCAAGAGTGAGACCGGGGAAATATAAGGAGATCAAGGGATTGGAGAACCTAGACAAGGTCATCGTTATAGACCAAAGTCCAATAGGAAGGACACCTCGTTCAAATCCGGCTACTTATACAGGTATGTTTGATGCCATTAGAGATGTATTTGCAATGACAAATGAAGCAAAACTACGAGGTTATCAAAAAGGAAGATTTAGTTTTAATGTCAAAGGTGGAAGATGTGAAGCTTGTAACGGAGATGGCATCTTAAAGGTAGAGATGCATTTTTTGCCGGATGTTTATGTTCCATGTGAAGTCTGCAAAGGCAAGAGATATAACAGGGAAACCTTGCAGGTAAAATATAAAGGAAAAACAATAGCTGATGTATTGGATATGACAGTGGAAGAAGGTTTAGAGTTTTTTCAAAATATACCTAAGATTAAGAGAAAGCTGGAAACCTTATTTGATGTGGGATTAGGATATATTAAAATCGGCCAACCGTCTACGGAACTGTCAGGAGGAGAAGCTCAAAGGGTTAAACTTGCTACCGAATTATCAAAAAGATCAACGGGAAAAACCATATATATACTTGATGAGCCCACAACAGGGCTTCATTCCGCAGATATCCATAAATTGATAAAGGTTTTGAACCAATTGGTAGAAGGAGATAACACGGTAATTGTAATTGAGCATAATTTAGATGTTATAAAAACCGCAGATTATATAATAGATTTAGGCCCCGAGGGCGGAGATAAGGGAGGTACAGTTGTAGCAACAGGAACACCTGAAGAGGTAAGCAAAAATCCAAAATCATATACGGGACAATTTTTGAAGAAGGTATTGGAATAAAAGCTGTAGATTCCAATGCTATTTACTTCAAATATTTTAAAATTTAATATTAATATTAAATTTATTTCTCAGCACCAATTTTTAAAAAATTGGCGCTGAGATTATTTTAAAATTCTTTTTGATAACTATATTGACAATATAATATATTGGGATATAATAAGAATAAATAATTAAATCAATGAATTAATTAATTAATTATTCATTCATTCTTTGTTATTTAAGCATCATATTAACAGGAGGTATGTTATGGAGGTACTTGAAGGTAAGAAAAGTGATATTATTCTTGAGTTCAAAGATATTACAAAGACATTTCCTGGTGTTGTTGCATTAAAAAATATCTCTTTCACAATTAAAAAGGGGACAGTCCATGCTTTGGTAGGTGAAAATGGTGCCGGAAAATCAACCTTGATGAAAATTTTAAATGGACTTTATCATGCTGATAGCGGTGAAATTCATTTAGATGGGGAAAAGGTTCAGATAAAGGATTCGTTACAGGCACAGCAACATGGGATAGCCATGGTTCATCAGGAATTAAATGTAGTTAATGAGCTTAGCATCGCAGAAAACATTTTCCTTGGGAAAGAACCAATGAACAAATTTGGATTTATTGATCAGAAAAGCCTTTACAGAGAATCTGCCGAATTTTTGAAAAAGCAGAAATTAAGCTATAATACTAAAACCAAGATGAAAGAATTATCTGTGGGAGAACAGCAGATGATTGAAATTATCAAAACTGTATTTTTCAATTCAAAAATTATTATCATGGACGAACCTACATCTTCATTAAGCGAAGGAGAGGTGAAAAAACTCTTTGAGAAAATTAAAGAGTTAAAGGCGGCAGGAACCACGATAATTTATATTTCTCATAGACTTGAAGAAATTGATGAAATTTGTGATTACCTGACAATAATGCGTGATGGAATGTTTATTAAAAGTGCAAAGGTAGGGGAAATTTCAAGAAATGAAATTATTGCTTCAATGGTGGGCAGAAATATTGAAAATGCATATCCAAAAACTGAGAGTAATATAGGTGAACTGCTTCTTGAAGTGAAAGGTTTAACCAATGACAGTATAAAGGATGTAAGCTTTGAGATCAAAAGGGGAGAGATACTGGGATTTGCCGGACTTGTTGGAGCTGGACGTACAGAAGTAGCTAGAGCTATCTTTGGTATGGATCCCGTTAACTCTGGTGAAATATATTTAGAAGGCAAGAAAATCAATATTAAAAATCCAAGGGATGCTGTAGATAACGGAATAATGATGGCTTCTGAAGATAGACGTAAATATGGCCTTGTAACGAAGAGGAGTGTACTTGAAAACATTTCTCTCCCCAATTACAATCGATATTCAAAAACTCTTTTTTTAAATGGAAAGGTTGAAACTGAATATAGTAGTGACATTTGCAAAAAACTCCAGATAAAAACGCCTTCTTTAAAAACACAGGCAGCATCACTTTCAGTAGGAAATCAACAAAAATTGGTAATAGGGAAATGGCTTATATCTAATCCAAAGGTCTTTATACTTGATGAGCCGACACGAGGTATTGATGTTGGAGCGAAAACTGAAATTTATAAACTTATATGTGAACTTGCAGCTGAAGGGATGGCAATTATAATGATCTCTTCAGATTTACCCGAACTGTTGGGAATGTCTGACCGTATTTATACAATGAGTGAGGGAAGAATCACTGGGGAGTTAAGCAGAGAAGAGGCAACTCAAGAGAAGATCATGCATTATGCAACAATTGAAAGACAAGCAAACTAAGTATTATTAATGTATATAGATGAAAGGTTGAGGTGACTAGAATGAAAAATACAGTAGCAGATTTAGAGAAAGAATCTAAGTTTAATTTCAGCGGCTTTTTTGGTACATATGCTATTTACTTTGTATTTGCAGGAATGGTTATTATATCCTCGATGATAAGCGATAACTTCTTAAAGACTTCAAATCTGGTAAATATATTGCGCCAAATGAGCCCAATTATGATTATAGCATGTGGAGAAACTATGGTTATAATTGCAGGAATGACAGATCTTTCTCCAGGTGCAGTTCTTGCACTTGCAGGCTGCGTCGGCATTGGAGTATGTATTGCAACTGGAAGTGCTATATTGGGTATGCTGGTTGCCATCGGTATAGGTATTTTGTGTGGATTATTAAGCGGAATCGCAGTATCAAGATTTAAGATACCTCCATTTATTGCAACTCTTGCTGTGATGAATTTAGCCAGAGGTGCAGCATATGTTTACACTGATGGTAAAACTATATATAATATTGGAAATTTTGCTTTCTTTGGGCAGGGAAATATTCTGTCAATACCGGCGCCTATAGTATTTATGGCTATAATTACAGTACTTAGCCACATCCTACTCAAGCATACAAAGTTTGGAAGATACCTTTATTCCATAGGAGGCAACGAGGATGCTGCTATTGCTTCTGGAATTAACACAAAGAGAATCAAGTTAAGAGCATATTTAATATTAGGCGCATTATCAGGTTTTGCCGGGGTAATCTTGTGTTCTAGGTTGAATAGTGGTATCCCATCAAGTGGCGTCAATTATGAATTTGATGCAATTATTGCTGCAATAATAGGTGGTACTTCATTCTCAGGCGGAATTGGTACTATTGGAGGCACAGTAGTGGGTTGCGCTATAATCTCCCTTCTAAACAATATGATGAATCTTTTAAGTGTTCAATCATATTGGCAGTTAATAGTAAAGGGGATAGTAATTATGGTTGCAGTAGGTATTGATATGGCTAAAAAGGGGTCCAAGCTCTAATATTTAATGAGGTTGAGGCCACTAGTAAATAAAATATAGTAAAAGAAAGGGGATTTACATTGAAAAAACATTTAGCATTATTTTTAGCATTTATTATGGTATTTACTCTAGCAGCTTGTGGTAAGACAGATGAGAAAACAGCAGGTGGAGAAGGTAAGAAATATAAGGTAGGGTTGGTAGCAAAGAATCAAACAGATCAGTTTACAGCTTGGCAGGCAAATGAATTAGTTAAAGCATGTGAAGAAAAATATAACGATAAATTTGAAATTGAAATGATAGATGGTGGTGGAGACAATGCAAAGATAATCGCTGGAATGGAAACATTTATTTCAAAAGGTGTTGATGTAATATTTGTACAGCCCAATGATACAGAATCTTTAATTCCTACAATTAATCAAGCATATGAAAATGATATTATAGTAATTACATTAGGAGAAAAAGTTGAAGATGGGAAGAGCACTTCTATTTTATCAAGCGAATTTAGCATGGGTGAATTATTAGGAAAAGCTGCTGCTGAGACTTTATCTGAAAATGCTAATATAGTAATTATAGAAGGGCAGGCAGGATTATCTGTAGTAGTTGATCGTACAGAAGGAATCAAATCCGGATTATCATCCAGAGATGATGTAAATATTTTAGTCTTGCAAAATGCAAACTGGGAAAGAGACAAGGCAATGTACTATATGGAAGACTGGCTTACAATATATGATGACATAGATGGAGTTTTATCACATGATGATATAATGCTTCTTGGTGCAGTAAACGCCATACAAAATGCAAATCGTATGGATGAATTCAGTTTTTTAGGTGGTATTGACGGACTTCCGGAAGGTTGTGAAGCAGTAAAGTCAGGGCTTACTACAGTTTCAGTAGCTCAAGATGCTCCATCACAGGCAGTAGCAGCATTTGAAATGGTACTTCAAACTTTAGGCGGCGGAGCTCAAGAAGATAGAGAAGTAGATACTGAACTTATTACTAAAGAAAATGTCGATAAATGGATTACAATTCATAAAGAATCAGGAAATATGTAAATTCATAAATATTTACACATAATAGGAGGTATTATTAAATGGACATGATTAGTACAATAAAGGGAACACTCTTTGAAGGTATTTATCCAAAGGGATGGGATCTTGAACGTTTAAAATACTGCGTTTCACAGGATCCGACAACAATTTGTGACAGACAGGGCTTTTGGCATCCTAATTTTAAACCTGTACCTGTCCAAAATTTAAATGCTTTAGCAGTGCAATTCGGACATGAAATTGCAATGCAAATTAAAAAGACAAGGGAAGATAATAGAGAGCTTATCTTGATTTTACCGGTAGGGCCTATGGAAATGTATGATTGGGTTGTTTATTTTCTCAAGGAATGGAATGTTACATGTGATCATGTGCATGGCTTCACTATGGATGAGTGGTCTGATGCAGAAGGGAACACACTCCCATCTGATAATCCGGTTACATTTCGGTATGCAATAAATAATGCTTTTTATGAACCTCTTGGAGAAAATGGAATTCCAAAGAATCAACGCCATTATGCAACCAAGGATGAATTATCTTCATATAGTGAAATAATGGAAGAATTGCGAGCTAAGGGTGCAAAGCAGGTAATGGTTTATGGAGTAGGACGTGCTTGTCATATTGCGTTTTGGGATCCTCATTTTGCAATGGATTATGAATCCACAGAAGAATGGTTGGGAGCAACTCATAGAATCGGAGCTATGCTTCATCCTCTTACAATAGAACAAAATGCTTATTTAACGTTCCATGGAAATTATATACCTATGACCTGTTATGCAAATACAATTGGACCTGGAATTATGTTTAAATCAGATTATGCAATTGGTGGTTGTGATGGGATTTTAGGACGTGGTATGAGTTGGCAGGGACAGACCTTGTGGCTTACATTACGCTATGGAAAAAATCCATGGATAACATCAAGCTTTATTCCTACAATTCCTGGGAAGATGTTGTTCCTTGAGGAATTAGCAGGAAGCTGTCAAATTATTAATCCGCACTAAAATAATAGACCATCGTGTAAAATCGATGGTCTATAAATAAAATTAGATGTCTGTTAATATATAATATGGTAAATTTATAAAGGAAGATGTGAAATGATATATTTAATTGGGATAGATATAGGAACAACAAATATTAAAGTACTGCTTTTAGAAGCTAAAAGTGGAAAAACTGTTGCAATTGAGAATAAAACTTATGAAATAGAAATTCCGGAAAAAGGATATGCAGAATATAACCCTGAAAAATGGTATGAAGATTGTTGTGAATGTTTAAAGAGGATACTTAAAAATACAAAGGTAAACCCTAAAGACATCAAAGCGATTGGTTTATCCGGGCAAATGCATGGTTTAATTTCTCTTGATGAAGCGGGGAAGCCTGTGTATCCTGCCATACTTCATTGCGATACGAGAAGTGAAAGACAGATTATCGTAATAAAAGAAAAAATAGATGACAGTATTATCAGAGAAGAACTTAATAATTCTCTATATACAGGATTTTTACTTCCCTCTTTATGCTGGGTTTATGATGAAAGGCCTCAATTATATGAAAGAATTAGGTATGTTATGCTGCCTAAAGATTATATAAATTATAGACTTACCGGCAATATTTGCACAGATTACTCTGACGCCTCCGCAACACTTGCTTTTGATATAAAAAGTGGATGCTGGTCAAAAAACGTATTAAATAGATTGAATATTTCAGAAGGCCTTTTTCCGGAAATTAAAAATAGTTATGATGTAGTAGGGACTATTACTGAAAGATCTGCGGCAGAGACTGGGTTAGACATGGGAACTGCCGTTATTTGTGGCGGTGGAGATGCTGTTATGCAGTCATTAGGAAATGGGCTTATTGATAGTAAATATGCAATTATCAATATTGGAACCAGTGGACAGGTTTTGTTTTCGTCTTCCAAATTAATTGAGAATCCGGAATTAAATACTAATATCTTTTGCGGGTATCAAAAGGATAATTGGATATCCATGGGAGCTATTATGAGTGCAGGAGCATGTTACAAGTGGGTTACAAATTTGATTTCCGAAAGCGACTATAAAGCATTTGATGAAAAAATTGCACAGGTACCCATAGGGAGTAATGGACTTATATTTTTGCCTCATTTAAATGGGGAAAGAACTCCGTATTTAGATCCAACCCTTAGGGGTGCTTTGATTGGGATTTCTCTTGAAAGCGGGAAAAAAGAGATTGGCAGAGCTGTTATGGAGGGCGTAAGTTTTGCATTGATGTTATGCTATGAAGTGTGCCTTGGATTGGGACTTGATACAGAAACATTTATTATTTCTGGTGGGGGGTCGAAAAGCACAATGTGGACACAGATGTTTTCCGATATATTTAATAAACCCGTTAAAGTTTCCGAAATGACAGAGCAGGCAGCAGTTGGCGCAGCTATGTGTGCTGGCGTTGGGGTTGGTGTTTATTCTGATATACAAGATGCAGTTGATCATATAGTTAATATATCTGAAAAGACATATTATCCTAATAGTATTGCACATGAAGAATATATGAAATATTATGAACTTTTTAAAAATGTATATATATCAAATAAAAATATACTCAGAGAAATCTACAATCAATGGTACTATGATGCTAGAAAAAATAGGGAAATTATGTTATAAATATATATAAAGAGATGTAATCAAGATGTAATCAAGAAGATAAAGAGGTGTCACAATGAATTATGGATTAAATAGCAGTTTAATTCAGAAAATGAATGTTCAACTTGTTTTTAATCTCCTTAGAAAGCATAAGACTAGTACCAGAATTGAACTTGCAAAAATGACGGGACTTACTAGATCAACTATTTCCAATATCGTAAATAGTTTAATTAGTATTAATCTACTTTATGAATATCCTATGGACAGCAGTGGAGTTGGTCGCAGAACTATCGGATTAGGGATTAACTATGATCGATTTCATGTGATACACTTACGTATAACTAATAAACAATTTGCTATAGGAAGATATAATTTAAAGGGAGACCAATTTAATTATTTTTCCAAGGATTATAACTCTTTATTTGAACCGAAGGAAGTTATGATTCAAATAAAGAGTAAAATAAGAAATCTTTTGGATGAAGGAGAAGAAAAGGCTATACTTGGAATTGGTATATCACTTCCCGGACCCTATAATTCCGGGAAATATCTTAGCTTAATAGGAGAACTGCAAAATTGGGATGATATTGATATTTGCAGAGAAATTGAAAACGAGTTCAATATACCGGTTTATGCAGAAAATGATGCTAATATAGGTGCTTTAAATGAATGGTGGCTAGATGATACTATAAAAGATAATGATACCTTGGTATATATAACTACTGCGGAAGGTACGGGTTCGGGTATTGTGATAAACGGTAATCTCTTGCGAGGATCTCAAGGAATAGCTGGGGAAATAGGCCATATGGCTATAAATATTAATGGAGATAGATGTAAATGTGGGAATCGTGGATGCTTAGAATTATATACATCTACTACGGCTATACTAGAGAAGGCTCATGAACTATCTGCATTACGTCAAGATACTATTCTTAATGAGTATTCCTCAAAATCGGATTTTTTTGCAGCAGTAAATTCTGATGATCCACTAGCCAATGAAATATATATAGAGGCACTTCGTTATTTAGGTATCGGAGTCACAAATATTATATACCTATATAACCCGAGTATTATTATATTTGGAGATGAAATGGTTACTTATGGCGCAGGTGAAAAACTTCTTAAGACTATAAAGAAACATGTAAAGGAACATATTAATGAAGAACTTTATAATAATATTACCATGAAGCTAAGCACTTCTAAAATTGATTCTGCATTGCTTGGGGCGGGGATTCTCGTAATAAATAATATAAGTGAAATATTATTTAATAAAAATATATTGTCATAATATTAAATTCCAATGTTGTGCTTGACTTCAGCTAAACAAGATGTTAACCTATTAATAGATTCATCGAAAGGAGTGGTGTTGTATGATAAAGCTAATAATCAAATCAGTTAATAGAATTGAATGCAATACTGCTCTGGGTGAAATTAAATAAACAAGTTATAAATTAATAACTTTTTTTGTAAAGCCTTGGGTAGTGTTGAGTAAAATTATCATAACCCAGGGGTTTTTTGTGCCCAAAATTAAAAACAGGAGGCAACAAATTGAAAGAAAAGTTATTAAATTTAGGCTTAAATGAAGAAATTTATAATGAATATAGAAATGATAGTGAAGGACATATAGGTAGAGTTATAGCCGAATATAAAGGCCTATATAAGATAGCAACAGAGGAAGACGATATTTTGGCAAAGGTATCCGGTAAATATATAAAGGGTGTAGTGGATACAAAAGATTTTCCTGCTGTTGGGGATTGGGTGTTAGTTGATAGAAAGTCTAACAAAAATGGCGACGGAATCATATCAAAAGTATTTCCGAGGAAAAGTGTGGTTTCAAGAAAGGTTGCAGGAAAGAGGCTTGATACTCAGATTATAGCTTCTAATATAGACTATCTATTTATTTGCATGTCGGCTAACAATGATTTTAATCTCAGGAGATTGGAGAGATATATTACTATTGGCTGGGATAGCGGTGCAATTCCTGTAATCATAATTACAAAGATTGATTTATGCGAAAATTTAGCTAACATAAAAAATGAAATTGAAAGTATATCCTATGGTATTGATATTTTATATGTAAGCGCACTTGAAAATGAAGGTATAGAGAAAATCGATAAGTACTTATTCAAGGGAAAGACTATCGGATTTATCGGCTCTTCCGGTGTTGGGAAATCAACATTGATCAATCTATTGCTTGGAGAAAATATACAATCAGTCAATAATGTACGGGAGAATGACCAAAGAGGTAGACACACGACAACACATAGGGAACTATTTGTGATTAAGGAAAAAGGAGTTATCATAGATACACCGGGTATGAGGGAGATTCAACTACTGGATAATATTAACGGGATAAATGATTCATTTAGTGAGATAATCGCTCTGTCTAAAAAATGTAAGTTTAATGATTGCAAGCATAATACCGAACCGGGTTGTGCAGTTAGAGAGGCAATAGATAGTGGCAATTTAACTATTGATAGATTAAATAGTTACAATAAGTTGATTCGTGAAGCGTTGTATCTGGAAAAGAAAAATTCAATAAAAGAGAAAAAAGTAAAAAGGAAGCAAGTTTGACGATTTATGTTAATAAATTCACTTTTAACATTCTATTTTCTCAATTTTTATGATAAGATATATAAGAATACAAATAAAGGAGAGGAATTATAAATGAAGAAGAAAGCTTGTTTTATTTTAAGCTTGGTTTTAATTTTGACTTTATCATGTGTCGCAGTTTTTGCTGACTCTGAAATTATAGTAAAAATTGATTCCGAGAAGGTTGAATTCAATGAAGATGTAGGGTTTCCGTTTGTAGATGAAAATGGAAGGACTTTAGTGCCGTTTAAAGCTGCCTTGGAGAAATATGGTGCTGAAGTAAATTGGGATAATGAAAATAGAACTGCTATTGCTAAAAAAGGTGACATTGCTATTAAAGTACCTATAGGTGAAAAATTCATATTAAAAAATGACGAAAAGATTGAGACAGATACAGTTGCAGTTATAAAAGATGACAGAACTTATCTACCTATAAGACCTGTTATGGAAGCTTTTGGTTCAGAAGTTCAATGGGATAACGAGTTAAAAGCAGTGTTAATAACAACAGAACCTATTGATGCTAAAGAAGTATTGCTTGATGCATATGCTAAATCATATGCTTGGAAAAACTTTGATGCTAAGATGAAAATGGAAATGTCAATTGCAGCACCGGATGAGGAAGGTGTTGTTCAGAATTTAAGCGTTTTGATGGATATGGAAATGACAGCATTTCAAGATCCTCTAAAAGCTAAAGCATCAGCTGATATGCAAATGGGTGCAGGTGAAGAAAAGTTAACACAGCACTTGATGGACATGTACTATGATTTAGATGGTAAAAAGTTTACTATGTATATGGGAATGCCAAATGAAGATGGAGAAATTGAATGGGTAAAACAAACTCAAGAAAATGAAATCTTTGAAACATTGAATAAAGATAATAAAGAAAAATTAGAGTTAGATAAAGAAGCTTTAAAAGAAGTCAAATTTCTAGGCAAATATGATGAAGATGGAAAGTCATTATTAAAATTAGAAGCAACTATGTCCTATGATGCATATTTGAAAATGTTAGACGGATATATGGATATGTTAATGTCTTCCGAAAAGGAAGAAGATAAATTAGCAGCAGATATGCTAAAGAATATTGGGGATATGACTTATATAGTATATGTTGATGAAGAAAGCCATGAAATTGTAAAATATGAGATGAATTTAGGATCATTGATGGGATCAATGTTTGATAATTTATTCGAAAGTGAAGATATGCCTGAGGAAGTATTAGAACAACTTAAAGACATGAAAATGGAAATGCATATAGAATACTTAAATGTAAATGAAGCTAAAGATTTTGAAATTCCGGAAGAAGTGCTTAAGGCTCCAGAAGCTCCGGCTGTAGAAGCACCGGAAAAAGGTAAATAAGAATTTTAAACAATAATCAAATGCCCTCTAATAATTAGAGGGTATTTCTTTGGGTATAAATTTCGAATAAAGAATGGAGTGATTATCTTGTGTGGAAGGTATGCGTTGGATGCAGATATTGATATGCTTATAGAAAGATATAATGCTATTATTGGAGATACTCATTTTGACAGAAAAAAGGAAATATTCCCTACAGATACTGCACCGGTAATAAGACAGACGGGAAATGACAAACATATAGATTGTTTAAAATGGGGATTTGCACCAAGTTATTCAAAGGTTCCTTTGATAAATGCAAGAGCAGAAACTATTGATGCCAAATCCATCTTTAGAGACTCCTTTATTAACAGGAGATGTTTGATTCCTGTTACAAACTTTTTTGAATGGGAAAAGATTGATGGGGAAAAGGTCAAAAGAAATATTTCTATTCTAGAGGATGAAATATTTTCATTGGCAGGACTTTATAATACCTTTTTTGATAAGGAAGGCAATAGATTTGAAGCTTTTACTATAATAACCACTTCCTCCAGCAACTCAATGAGATATATACATGATAGAATGCCGGTGATTATTCCTAGAGGTTTTGAAGCAAGGTGGTTAAATAGGGGAAATCGAAATCTTATGGGATTAAAGGAGATATTATTGCCTTGGAAATCAGATATGATTGTTGAATGAATTAAATAAAAGATGCTTTTAAAAGAGCTTATTATACAGAACATTAAAAATTTTTTATTGCATATTATAGAAAAATAGCATATAATAAAGTTTAATGTAAAAATTAGAATAAGGAGGTCTTAATCTTGTATATTTATGTGTATGTCAAGAGTCTATGGAAGTCCATTGCTAATAATGAGAAAAAGGCTTCCAGAGGTCTAAGGAGTTCCTCACTATATTAATTAAAAAAATTAAAAATAGGAGGAATAATGATGAAAAAATTTATAATAGTATTACTTACAATTAGCATGTTGGTAACGTTCGGTGGCTGTACTTCTAAACAAAAGGGTGAGGATAGTAAAGTTGAGGAAATAAAAAAGGCGGGCAAAGTAGTTGTAGGTACTGCTGCGGATTATCCACCTTTTGAATTTCATAAGGAGATAAATGGGAAAGATGAAATAGTAGGTTTTGATATAGAAGTAGCTAAAGCTATAGCCGAAGATTTAGGTGTGGAATTAGAAATAATTGATATGAAATTTGAAGGTCTATTACCTGCACTAGTTACAAATGATATTGATTTTATAGTGGCAGGAATGTCAGCCGATGAGGAAAGAGCAAAAAGCGTAGATTTTTCTACGTCATACTATGAAGGAGTTCAAAGACTGGTAATACGAAAAGATGATTCCGATAAACTTAAAAATCCTGAGGATTTTAAAGGATTTAAAATTGGAGCTCAAAAATCGACTGAACAGGAAGATGTAGCAGAGAACCAATTTACAGAAGCCGAAAAAATATATTTAGCCAATATTACAGACTTGGTGCTTGAGGTTAAAAATAAGAAAATAGATGGTCTTATTTTAGCTGAACCCGTAGCTGAAGCTTATGTAAAGAGAAATTCCGATTTATTTCTAGCTGATATCGTATTAGAAAAAGAGGATGGCTACGCAGTTGCTGTAAATAAAGGTACTGCTGATCTATTGGGTTTTATTAATAAAACTCTGGATAGACTAATTAAGGAAGACCAAATAGATAAACTTATACAAGAAGCAACACAATTATCAGAGCAATAGATGATTATTCCAAGCAAAAGAAAGAGATTTCTTTTGCTTTTTCTTTGAGGAGGTTAAAATATTGGATACAGGATTTTTTATTAAATATTATAGATATTTTTTTAATGGAACGATGATGACATTAGCCATATCGTTTTTAGGAGTTATATTTGGCTCATTAGTCGGAGTTATATTGAGCTTAATGAAGCTTTCAAATAATAAATTAGCCAGAGCTTTTTCAAGTGCTTATATTGAAATCATAAGGGGAACGCCTTTGTTGGTACAAATTTATCTGATATATTATGGTTTGCCAATGATCTTGCCTATGGATCTAGGTAGGATGACTTTAGGAACCATAGCTGTCTTATTAAATAGTGCTGCCTATATTGCCGAAATAATCCGTGCAGGAATACAATCCATAGATAAGGGACAATCGGAGGCATCTAGGTCCTTGGGCATGAGTAAGTCCATGACCATGAGATATGTAATAATACCTCAAGCGGTCAAGAACATATTACCCGCACTTGGGAATGAATTTATAACTCTTGTAAAAGAATCAGCAGTACTATCTGTAATAGGGATACACGATTTGATGTACAATGCGGATACTTTAAGAGGAATAACTTATAGGCCATTTATACCGTTGATATATGCGGCAATTATTTACTTTATAATAACATTTATACTATCTAAGTTATTGAGGATATTTGAAAGGAGGTTAGAAGCTAGTGATAAAAGTATCTAATCTTAAAAAGAACTTTGGAAGCTTGAAAGTGCTAAAAGGTATTGACGAAAATATTGAAAAAGGCGAAGTAGTAGTGATAATCGGACCTAGCGGATCAGGGAAAAGTACTTTTCTAAGATGCTTAAATTTACTGGAGGAGCCATCTAGCGGTGAAATAATATTTGATGGTGTATCAATTACAGATAAATTAAATGATATTAATAAACAAAGGGAAAAGATGGGGATGGTTTTTCAACAATTTAACCTTTTTCCACATATGACTGTTCTAGAAAATATAACCTTAGCTCCTATAAAGGTTAAAAATATGGAACCTGTAGAAGCCGAAAAAACAGCATTAAATTTATTAAAGAGAATTGGACTGGAAGATAAAATAAATACTTATCCTAACCAATTATCTGGTGGACAAAAGCAAAGAATTGCTATAGTTAGAGCTTTAGCAATGTCTCCGGAAGTTATGCTGTTTGATGAGCCCACTTCAGCCCTTGACCCTGAAATGGTTGGAGAGGTTCTTGATGTAATGAAAGGTTTAGCTAAAGAAGGAATGACTATGGTAGTTGTCACTCATGAAATGGGCTTTGCAAAAGAAGTCGGAGATAGGGTTTTATTTATGGACGAAGGAAAGATTGTAGAAGAAGGTACACCGGAGGAATTGTTTAATAATTCAAAACATTCAAGGACACAGGATTTTTTAAAGAAAGTTTTGATATAAATGATTGAGCTTTCCAATTTAATTTGGCAATTCATATAGAATTTAAAAAAATCATATAGTATAATTACTTTATAGTGATGTTAGGATAAATCAAAGGAGGTATGGTGTGTTGAAAGTCAATGATAGGGTGAAAAAGCTTAGAGAATTAATGGATGAGAAGGGTATAGTGGCTTATATAGTTACAACATCAGATCCTCATCAATCAGAGTATGTGGCGGATTATTATAAAGATAGAGCTTGGATTACAGGATTTACCGGATCGGCTGGTACAGCGGTTATCACTCAAGATGAAGCTATTTTATGGACTGATGGAAGGTATTTTATTCAGGCTGAGAAGGAACTTACAGGAAGTGAATATAAGCTATATAAAATGAACATACCTGGATTTCCAACTTATACTGAATATTTACAAGAAAAGTTGAAAACCGGAGATGTGATAGGCTTTAATGGTAAAGTATTTGATGAATATTCATTTGAAGATATAAAAGATTTATTTGAAGAAAAAAATATAAGATTTATAGACGAACATGACCTGATTGGTAACATATGGGAAGATAGACCTGAACTTCCAAGAAATAAAGCGTTTATACTTGAAGAAAAATATTCAGGGAAATCAACCAAGGAAAAGATAAAAGAGGTAAGAAAAGCATTAAATGTGAAAAATGCAGACTATTTTCTTTTGGGAAGTCTTGATGATATTGCATGGCTTTATAATATAAGAGGCAGGGATGTTTCAAATAATCCCGTAGTGATTTCCTATGCATTAATAACCAAAGAAAAAGCTTATCTGTTTGTCGATAAGGGTAAAATAGATAAAAACGTAGAAGACATTTTAGCTTTAAATGGCGTAGAGATATGCGCTTACGATGAAGTAAGAAATTTTGTTGAAAAATTTGAGTCAAATAAAAGGGTATTGCTTGATAAATCAAAAATAAATAGATGGTTATATAGCGGTATCCCTTCAGGCTGCAAGGTAATCAATGATATGAATATTACATCCAAGTTGAAAGCTGTTAAAAACTCCACGGAAATAAAGAATGAAAAAAATGCTTATATTAAGGATGGAGTGGCTTTGGTTAAATTTTTCCGTTGGCTAGATGACAGCATAGGCAAAATTGAAATTAACGAACTGTCTGCTGCAGAGAAGCTTTTGGAATGCAGGAAAGAGAATGAAGGATTTGTAGAACCAAGCTTCGGAACTATTTCCGCATATAAAGAAAATGCTGCAATGATGCACTATTCAGCAAGCGAAGAGTCTCATAAAGTATTAGAACCCAAAGGATTATACTTAGTGGACTCAGGCGGGCAATACTTTGATGGTACAACTGATATAACTAGAACTGTGGCACTAGGACCTATTGCCGAAGAAGAAAAGAAAGATTTTACTCTGACATTAAAGGGACATATAAATTTAATTAGTGCCAAATTTTTGGAAGGGACATCCGGTCATGTATTAGATATATTATCCAGATTCCCATTGTGGCAGGAAGGCATTGATTACAAATGCGGTACAGGACATGGCGTAGGATATTTTCTAAATGTACATGAAGGACCTCATAGAATTGCAACAGCGCCAAATAATGTCGCCATGGAAAAGGGTATGGTAGTCACAATTGAGCCCGGTGTATATAAGGCAGGAAGCCATGGGATTAGAATTGAAAATGTAGTGGTTGTGGATGAAGATATAAAAACTGATTCAGGACAGTTTATGAAATTTGAAGTTTTATCATATTTTCCAATTGATTTGGAATGTATCAACATAGAGATGCTGACGGAAAAAGAAAAAGCTTGGCTAAATGGCTATCACAAGGAAGTATATAATAAGCTATCACCATATTTGAATGACGAAGAAAAAACTTGGCTTAAAAATGAAACGAGGGGCATATAAAAAGGCGGAAACGCCTTTTTTTAAGTGAATAACATAAAGACAGGATAACTGCTGCATTGTGTATTGTTGAAGAGCAGTATAATCAACGCTTGTGCCATTCTGAGTGCTAATGAAGAATCTCTGTTTAATGACCCTATAGCTTACCCCAACACCTCTTACCTTTTACTTATTACCTGCCTTAAAAACGGAGATCTTTCGATAGTTAAGTTAATCCTGCCCAACTCACCCTTAGACTACAAAGGGTACACGGCAGGACGACCCAAGGGTCGATTGTGA
>ENA-UOOK01000085-UOOK01000085.1-fermentation-metagenome-genome-assembly--contig:-NODE-85-length-100188-cov-10.758182_pt1 | contig 100188 bp, 79 predicted proteins | sample MGYA00245777_ERZ724023 | MGnify/ENA primary metagenome ERZ724023 (study PRJEB28704, sample SAMN03018312) | fermentation metagenome | biome: anthropogenic terrestrial biome; feature: soil...
TCGCTGCTTTAATTTTACGTTTTGTATTACTCCACTGAGATTTAATATTTCCAAAGGCTTCAGATAAGGCTAACTTCCAGTATCTCGCAGAAAGTTTCCACCCTTCATAAAACTTTGTTTTAGTCCATTCATCTCTTATCTGTCTATCCTTATCTAATAGTGGAATGCTATTTATACCGCTATACCTTGAATAAACATAATTTTTAACATTCTTATATTGATTAGCTATAAACAGTAATTCCTTTACTGAATCGTCATCTAGCACATAAGAATATTGCTTTACTGTCTTTATTATAGTATCCACTATTCTCACCACACTTTTTATAATTTATATCGTATTCGAACATATGTTCTATATGATATTATAACCATAAAAAGTATCTTTATACTAACTAACTAAAAATTAAAGCTGATAAAAAGCAAAAATAATTTTATTATAAAATTTTAAAATACGGCTGTCTTGAATTATCTTATTTACATTTATACAATTTTTAGATGTTCATATATGCTCGCTACACATATACAGTTCTCTTATGAACTTCTCATACTTTCATATGAGCACAGACTATATCACCATCCTTTTAAGGATGCTCCCCATTTCCCCACGCTTGTAGGTACTTCCATATAGAATAGTCGTTGAACCTTTTCCTGTTCGGAACTTGGCTGCTGATTACCCATTATTATAACTTTATATAAAGTTATTTAGTGTTTAGGATTTAACCTTGCACCATCTAATCAATTTTTTCTACTTTCGTTACCATCACATTTGACTATATTTCAGGTCTATGCTGTGGTTTGATTAGCTTTAGGGACTTCCAGCAATTAAAGGAGTTTTGGATAAGTTAAACTTACCACTCTATGCTTTTTACAAACATAGGGAGCTTTTGTTTTTATAAAATATAAATATTTGCATAGAAATATCTGCTTTTGCCTATATTTTATACAACTGTTTAGTTGCTCCTTGATATGAGAAAAGATAATCAAGCTTAGAGTCTATCTTTTTACTGTATTCAAACTTTTTAACATTATTAGTTGCCATGCCCCAATTGTCTATAAGAGATAATAACTCACCTTCATTAGATACTTTAGCCGCATCTAGCGAAATTCTTTTAAGCTCAGTTTCTAGGTCTGTAGATAGCTGCTCCATAATCTGCCTAACTATATCATTATAATGAGATACTAAAACCTTTTCATAGAGCATGTTTACCGCAATACTCATAACCATAAATGGTATAACAATAAACAATATAAAGCTACTGGTAAACCTCTCAGACATGTTCTTCCCTTTAAGCAATCCCTCACCCCCTAAATTCATTAGCTTCATCACCTTATTATACAATCACGGCGCTATATTCGTCAAAATTGGTATAACTCACGTTACTAATTAAGTAAGAAAAAGCGGTGTTGTGACAGGAGATATAAATAGGGAAAAAAAGGAGCAAAGCCTTGTCCTTAATAGAACTAATCTCTGTCCCTATCTATTGTTATTATACTTTACAAATATGGATATACTATGATATTTCAAAAAGGTTTGCTATTAATATTAGTGAATCTCTGAAATATATAGCAGGGGGTACTGCTTCATCCTGTTGTACTGTTTAAATTGTTTTACAAGGGAAAATCCTATTATTTATCTTCAACTATGGTAATTTGCCAAAGTTTAAATAGTCATCTTTTGATAACTCAAGAATACAATTACCATCTATAATTTCTATTTCCTTAAATCCTGCTCTTTTATACCCTACAATTGCAGACTTTCTTTCTATTGGTATATTATTTCTTAATCTATCTAAATTTAAATCAATAAATGCCTTTTCTGCTAATTTCCTTAATCGTACCATCATGCTGAAACCCCATCTTTTCATAGAACTTTCTCGCACTTAAATTATCTTCGAGAACCCATAACGTTACATTATGATAATTTGCTTTCTTTAATTCGGCTATTCCCCAATTAATTAAGCTTCCTTTGATTTATTTTTATAATACTCTAATTGTTGCTTTATTATCGGTATTTCATTCCTAGAAATTTTAAATTTTATTCAAAATGATAAACAAAGAGAAGAAGTTTCCTAAGTAGAAAAAACTTTTATAAAAAAATAGTGTTTTTTAAATAATTATAAAGCAAACCAGTAACCGTTGAGGTTGCTGGTTTTATCTTTGGCATGGGCAGAAAGAAACGAACCCTCAACCAACGGTTTTTGAGTACGTTATATCGCTTATTCTCACTTAAACTATCATATCGAAGTTATGATATATCAGTATTCTGTATTTTAAGTTTGTCTTATTTTGTTCTGTTTTTGGGTACTATTTTGGATCTGTAGCATCCAATAATTTTATACTGTTTTCAGTTGAATTTATCTATTCATTGGTAGCAAATTAGTAGTATACTACCAGTATAAATTTAAAACATTAAAATGAAATCGAGTTTTCAATCATAACTCTTCCAATTTCAAATATTGCTGCAAACTCAACATTTGTAACTTCTGAAATTATACTGTTATCATACTTTCTTCTATAATATAATCCATCACAAAAAACATGCTCATATATTGGACTTATATCAAAAATATATGTAGGTTTTATAACCCCTTCACCTTGTATAATTCCAGTTGCGATTGAATGATTTCCGCTGCTTACCCAAGCAATTCCAAGTGGCAGCCATAATTTCACATTATGATTACTAAAATCTTGTTCCCATTTTCCTCTTGATCTGCCTTCTCCTATTGTTGCCATACAATTTATTAATCTTGATCTTTCCCATGGCCATGGAAGAATTAAGTCTCTACACAAATGTATTTCCTTTTCTATATCAAGCTGTATACATAAATCAGAAAACGTTTTTCCATCTGGAGATAAAAGTACATTATCACTAAACATTATATTCCGATATTCAATATCAGGTAATTCACTTTCGCCTTTTGAAAATAGTAAATATGATAAATATTTAGATTGTAAGTTTCTACCTAATACACGTATAACATCTACTAATGGGTGATACTTCATTTCTGTTATATCTACCCTTCTATATTTCTGGAAGTATTCAATTTCATCCATTACTGACTTAGCAAAATCTAGAATATTATTGAACTTTTTTAATTTCTCATTATCCGCTTGGCATTCTTTTAACACATTTTCTTGATTATTTCTATTCTTTAGGAAATTAATCATCTTATCCTCCGATAATATAAAATATTATTTTATTATAAAGATTTAAACATAAGCAGCTTATGTTTAAATCTTTATCTTTAATAACGAAAAAGATCTTTATTCCCTTTTTACATGTGTTTTATAGATGCTACACTCCTATAGCCTCTATACCGACAGCTGTCTACACAGTAAACAGGTATCCGATAGACTTATCCAAAATCTGCACAATACTCTGGTTTTGACTGCAGTTGTAAGTCTTAACGATGCTTCATCAGTTCTTCACTTTCGTTCAGCTTTATGACACCCAACTAACGGTTTATTTTCCCTATTTCCCTTATGCACTCAATACCATGGATTTTGGCCACAGCGCCTATGGGTGTTTTGCAATCTGCACCCGTATACCGATTTGCGGAAGATTTACTTCCATCTCACAAAAAGCATTTCTTTTAGTTATTATATTCTTTTCATATCATCTAGCATTCAGAACACACTATGTGATAAACTATGAATATCATTATTCATAATGATATTCATCTCCTTGTGATTTTAAATAGACAGTTAAACAATGGTCTTCTCTAAGTGTAGAATAATAATCTCTTCCAGCATCTAAAACTTTTGCCTTTAATTCTCCGTTGTTAGAGTCTTTTCTAAGCTTATTTAGTAAATTGACATAAAGTTCTTTTTTAAGTTGTGCTTTTGAAGCATTAGCATTTTGCCATAAGACTTTAATAATAATCGCACCAACAATTAGAATTAATACAACAATTAACTCTCTTATGCTATCTTCCACAAATTTATGCCTCCTTATTTATGATCTATTTTCATAGTAATATGGAAAATAATATATTTCAATACAAAACCGTATTTTTATGTATTAAACTCCATCTATTAGAGCTTTAAATTAATTAAAAAACGAAAAATGGCTGGCTTAAGCCCTATACTAATTCAGCTTAAATCCAGCCATATCAACGTTTCTAAGTTATTTGGCAGGGGCAGAAGGAATCGAACCCTCAACCAACGGTTTTGGAGACCGCTACTCTACCAATTGAGCTATGCCCCTACGGCACAATTAATAATATAACATAAAAATTAATTCTTTGCAATAGAAAGTAGCTCCAATTAGCAGAAATTAAAACAACAAAATAAACACTATTGAATTTTAAATCCCGCTTCCCTTATCTTCTTTACTAATTGCTCATAGTTTAATATCCTTACTCTTACTACTATAAGCCTTACATCCAATTTAGCTTTTGGATCTATAACCGTAAAGCTTATTATATCTCCGCCTGCTTTTGTTATTATATCAGTTAATTTTGCCAACTGCCCAGGAATGTCATAGGCTGTAACAGCTATTCTTTCACCTTCATTTACTCCTAATATCTCCCCAAAACTATGGAATATTGCATAGTGGGTTACAATGCCTTCAAATTCATCTCTTTCATTAATGACCGCAACAAAAGGAATATCAAAAGTTTCAAGTACCCTTGATGCCCTTTCTATAGGGTCATAAGGAGATACTCTAGGTACAATATTTCTAAATATGCCTCTCACATCCATTGTATTTAGGTAGTCTTCCTTGCTAGTGTAATCTCCTTTAAAATACTCCTCGAATATCTTCTCTTTTGCTATTACGCCTGCAAATAACTTACCATCAACCACTGGTATAGATAGAAAATCGTTGTCTTCAATTTTCTTTAGTGCAGATTTTAAACTTTCGTCGAGTTCTGCAATAACAAGTTCACTCTTTGGCAGCATTAAGGCCCTAACTAACATATGTTTTCCCCCCTATTTTTATAAAAGAAAGTGAATTCCTATTCAATTTACTATTATTATACAATAAAAAGAATGTTTATTAAATATATATTTGATTATTGTTCGTTATTTTCATTTGATGAATAACTAGCATTAGGGTTATACCCAGCGCCCTCATACTGTCCATCACTACTTTTCTTTCGTTTTCTTTTAGTAATTAGGTAGTCTAGTAAGGTTCCTGTACCAAGTATAAATATAAATAAAGATATTAAAATATTAACCCATCCAGAGTAATATCCTCCAAACTTAATTAAATATTCAACCAGCCAAACTCCAAATATTCCAGCAGCCATGGAAATGTAACTTGTTGGCTCTTTTGTGCCAATAAGGTTCATAGCCTTTTTTCCTATATACATATAAATAGGAACCATTGCTATTAATCCAGCTATTATATATGCAAGCCATGCAAAAGGGACAACAATTACACCTATTACAGTAATTACCAATGCTATAGATATAATAATCATTGCCAGTGGAGAGCCAAATAGATATAAAGCGCCCATTCCTATTCTTCTTCCAATGTTTTGGTCTACAGTAGAGCTCATATTTTCAATGGATTTAGGCATTATTAAGTATATCAAAGAAGCAAATATGAAAAACCCAATAGCCCGCATAAATGAGAACATGACTGAAGACGATCTGCTCCAAGGCATCCTGCCCATTCTAGGATTCATTCTATTAAAGCCTCTATTAGCCCATCTTCCACCCAAGCCTAAACCTAATGCCTCAACAATATCCCCTCTAACCTTACCAGTGTCCCCTATATTTACCTTTCCAGTAACTGTTACAGCATCACCTGTAACCACACCATTAACTATAATATTTCCAAATACGGCCACCGCGTCTCCTCTTACAGTTCCATTTACATATACATCACCAAAAACTGTGACCACATCTCCGCTTACAGCTGTTCCATCCTGAATGTATATATCTCCGCTTACCTTTACAACATCACGTCCATTGGCAACGTTTACATCACCTTCCGCAAATGCTACAGTTATTGGACATATTATAATGATTGATATAACTGCCGCTAAAAAATACCTTGATATAGACTTCATGGGTGCATCCTCCTTGTTTTAAACAAATAATCATATAGTATTACTACCGATAGCATTATGAAAGTAATACCGAGGGCAAGGTCTCTATAACTTCTTAAAAACAATTCTTGTATCACCTTAAATGTTTCCCTTGCAGCAAATATATTATATGAAAAAGCAAAGTAGGATTTCCATATCTCTCTTGCAAATTCTAAAAATATATTTGTAAAATTAAAAAAGGTGTTTAAGCTTTTGTTCATTATACTTATAATTGGAGTATGCTTAAAAGTCATCACAATGCCAATCCAAGATACTGCTATTGCTAAAAATACGGCAACACCAATTAACAAATTTGTGGCTCTATCTTGTCTTTTTATCTCTTTTATAACCTTTTCCTCAATATTTATAGGTGGTTCTTCTTGGTCAAAGCTGTTAAGTTCTTCAACTAGGCTCTCTAATGCTTTAAATTCTTCCCTGCATGTTTCACATATATTTAAATGGTCTCTCAATATTTGTTCTCTATCACGAGATATATTGCCATCAAGATATTCCATCATTAGCTCGGATATCTCTTCGCAATTCATCAGTATCATCCCTTTCATTAAGGATCGTGCTATGGAGCTTTTGCTTAAGTATAAGTCTTGCTCTATAAAGCCTATTTTTTACCTTTGTCATAGGCATATCTAATATGTCAGATATCTCTTTATATGAAAGATTCATAAAATGGTAGTATATTATGACCTCCTTATATATCTGAGGAAGGCTTTCAACGGCAGCATTTACATCCCTTTTCATTTCACTATCAATATAATTTTCCTCGGGGGTGTATTTATCTGGTATTTCATAGTCATCTATTGAAACCGTATATGTTTTTCTTTTTCTTATAGCATCTATGCAAACATTAGATGCTATTTTAAATACCCAGGATGAGAGTTTGTATTTAGCATTATATGTATTTATACCTCTATAAATTTTTATAAAGGCTTCTTGAGTCGCATCTTCAGCTTCTTCTCTGCTATTTAACATTCTAAAGCATAGATTATACATTGGTTTTTTATACAATATAATAATCTCTTTAAATGCATCAATATCGCCTTCTTGGACTTTTTTTATTAAAAGAGTCTCATCATGCATTCCATCACTTCTTTCAACCCTCTCATCACTATATACGTTTCTTTAAAAGTTATGTCTGATATTTTAATCTATTTTTATTCCATTTTTCCACATTATTATTGCATCCTCATTGTTGTCAGCATAGTATTTAGACCTAACCCCTGCAAACTCAAACCCATATTTTCTATACAAATTCTGTGCAACAATATTTGTCTTTCTAACTTCTAATGTCATTGCATAGACACCAATGTCTTGGCTTTTGTCTATAAGTGCCTTAAGTATCTCGTCTCCAACATGAATACCCCTATATTCAGGATGAACTGCAATATTGGTTATATGGGCTTCATCTATAATCATCCACATACCGCCATAACCTACAACAATGTCATCTATTTTTGCCACAACATACTTGGCGAAAAGATTTTTTTCCACCTCATATATTAATGTTTCCCTTGACCATGGAGTGCTAAATGATAGTTTTTCTATATCAAATACTTCAGGTATATCAATAGATGTCATTGTTGTTATAATTATTTCATCCATTATTTTGTTCCACCTTTTCTATTTTCATATTCCCTCTCTGCCTGTGATTTTCTTATATAAAATGGAGCAAAATCAATATAGTTGTCCACATCTCCTTCTCTTAGCCTAATTAATGCAGCAGAGCAAATTGATGATGCCTTTTGCATATTTAAGTTTCCTTGAGCAAAAAACGCATTTTTGCTAAATTCCTTAGAAAGTATTTCTCTATGCAAAAAAGCTCCATCTCCTAAAAAGATTATATCCTCATTATAGTTTTTTAATTTTTCTATAATCTCATCTATAGATACTGCCATGTATTCATCAAGCCTTACAAGTTTTTCCCTATCCCATCTATATATGCATGTGTAAACATTGTTTCTTAAAGCATCTATCATAGGACATACTATTCCTTTAGAATACATTATGTTAAATGCTAAACCATCAAGGGTTGGTACCCCAATTAAAGGCTTATCTATTCCCTGGCAAAGTCCTTTTGCTGTAGCAGCGCCTATACGAAGTCCAGTAAAAGATCCAGGACCGCTTGAACACGCAATAGAGTCCATATCCTTTATGTCAAGATCTAAAGATGTAAGCAGCTTATCTATCATGGGCATAAGTATAGTTGAATGCTGCTTTTTATAATTGAATGTTATCTCCCCTAAAAGTTTATTGTCATCTTGAACCGCAGCTGATGCCACGGTTCCCGAAGTTTCTAATGCTAAAACTCGCATTTTTCAATCATCTCCCTTAATATATCATCATACTTTTCACCTTTTGCTTCAATTTTTATATTTCTGTAGTCCACTCCCATTTCCATATCCTTAGATATTGTAACTGTAATATTTTCATCTGGTATTATCTCTTTAATTGAATCAGCCCATTCTATTACTGAAACACCATCCCCATACACATATTCTTCATATCCTATCTCAAACATCTCATCTATGTTATTTATCCTATAAACATCAAAATGATATAGAGGAAGCCTTCCTTCATATTCATTTACAATGATAAATGTAGGGCTAGTTACATAGTCTGAAACCTCAAGTCCTTTTGCTAATCCTTTTGTAAATTCAGTTTTTCCTACTCCAAGATCACCAATTAGGCAAATCACTGTTCCCTTTTTTACAACACTCCCTAAAAACTCTCCAAGATCTTCAGTATCTTCAGGGCTTGCAGAACCAAACAACATATATAATCACAACCTTTTGTTAGTATTAATGTATATCTATATTCTAACCAAAATTATACTACAAATATAAAACTATTAATATAATTATAGCCTTGCAGAATGTGCAAGGCTATAATCAATATCATTTATGAAGTATTGGGGATAGTTTTTTGTATGATAGCAAAGCAATTATTGATATAATTGCAGCTTTTAATAGATTAAATGGTACAATGCTCATTACAATAAGCCCCTTAAAGTCTGTTATTTTAGGATTTATTACCCTTGCAGCATCAATCATAGCTGGTATTGGAAATCCAAGCACATTTTCATAAAGTGGAATAAAAATAAAATAATTAGTTATTCCAGCCACAACCGCCATAGCAATTGAGCCTGCAATAAGTCCATATACTGCATGTCTTTTATCCTTTTTAAATGAATATATGGCCCCTGCAGCAATTACATATGCAGATCCTACAACAAAGTTGGCAATCTCCCCTATACCTGCTGTACTAGTTTTTATAAGCCCATGAAGCAAGTTCTTTAAGGCTTCAATAACTATCCCAGCTGGTATACCTAGTGCAAAGGCACCAAATATAGCTGGTAAATCGCTTATATCAAGCTTTAGAAACCCTGGAAATATTGGAAGCGGAAATTCAATAAACATAAGTACTAGTGCGATTGCTGATAGAACTGATACTTTTACTAATTTGTTGAGTTTTTTGTCTTGCATAATAATACCCCCCATAAAATAAAAAAGATTTGTATTAGAGCTTTTTAAGTTAAGAAAGTATTAAGCTGATTATAATTTCTATAAACATAAAAAAGCCCCTGACAATCTTCAGGAGCTTTAAAATTTATTACTCAATTAATAAATTAAAGCAAAACGCTCTTCTTTCATCCAGACTATACTGTCGGCTCCGGAATCAAACCGGATCTGCTATAGAGATACCTCATATGCTCGCGGGCTATACCGCCGGTCGGGATTCATAGCCATAAGCTATTCACCCTGCCCTGAAGATTATTAATTTTTTAACTAGCCTTATTATACTACATTAACGCATATGATGTAAATACTGTATACTAGGTATTTTACTTTTTTCTCCTTGCTGCAATAATTGCAATAATATTAGCCACCGTAAAATAAGCAAATATACCTAAAATAGCCGAGACTAACATAAAGACTGCTATTCTTATAATATATATGAAAATCCCGTCCTTTAATTAGTACTGTACTTTACAATATGCATTTAGCAAATTAATAATCACTATTTTTTATCTTCAATAAATTTATTGATTCTATTGTTTGTACCATCAATTATACTTTTAGGGTACCCTATATAGTCCATAAGCTTTACAGCATTTCTCGTGTTTGATATTCCTTTTTTGATTGTATAATCAAAATTAAGGCCTTCTTGCCCCACCTTTTCGCTAAAATAATAGCATTTATAATTTTCCTTAAGCATTTCTGCAAGCTCAAGGTCATGAGTTGCTATAATAACTATTGAATTTCTATTTACAAGATAATTTAGTATTTCAGAAGATGCACAAATTCTCTCAACTGAATTTGTACCTCTAAACACCTCATCTATTATGCAAAAGCAAGGTATTTTCTCCCCTGATGCATTAACTATTCTAAGGAGTGCCTCTGCCTCAGCAAGATAATAGCTTTTGCCACCCATAATATTATCAGCCCTGCTTATAGATGTCATGATTCTAAAAAAGCTTGCCAAATAGCTTTCTGCGAGACATGTACATATGGTTTGTGCAAATAATATATTAACGCCAATAGTTCTTAAAAAAGTAGATTTACCAGACATATTAGACCCTGTAATTATTATTCCTTCATCATTAATTTCTATAGAGTTCGCAACAGGATTTTCTAAAAGAGGGTGAAATATATTTTCTACCTTCATGCTGCATCCCCCTTCTATAAATTCTGGTTCAACATAATGCTTAAGGCCATTTCTAAATGATGCAACAGATAGCAGTGCATCAACTTCTCCAAGTAAAATATAAAGCCTTCTTAAACTGTCTGCATTTTTCCTTATTTCGTCTAATACTGCGTAAAAACTTCTTACCTCTTTTAGAGAAAAAATCTTTGCATATTCAAATAATACATCAGTACTCTCTGGCAATATTAAACCTGATTTTTTAGGTATAGATCTGCAAATATGTGCAAGCTTTTTTAATTCCTCTGTATATTCTTTAATCTCTAAATCATCATAACGGCTTATTTTATTAGCACCTCTAATTACTGATGAAAGATATCTTATGGATAAAAGCTGCCCCTCTATTTTTTCCTTAATTTTATAATGTGTGAAAAGGTTCATTGTAAATACTGGAAGCACAAATGTTAGTATAGCAGTTTTACCAAAGAACACTATTGAGGCTATAGAGCCGTATGCTAGTATCGCAGCAATATTAAACAAGGGCTTTAGTATAGTCTTTTGAGGAAGGTCCTCCCAAAGTAGAGATGTTATATAATTTTTTCTCTGTTTTCCTATATTAAAAAGTATTGCCCCAATTTCTTCTCTTAGGTTGCTATCATTTTGGAAAATATCCATTACTTTTTTTCTTTTGTCAAGCTTTTCGTAAGATAATTCAGGAGTGCGAAGCATTGCATATAATGCTTGCTCTCCAGGTGATGTATGGGTTCTATCTACTTTTGAGTATACAATATTCATATCAAGATCATCCCATGTTTGATCATCTATATAGAAACTATCCTTATCAATATAATTAAAAAGACCTTTTATTGATTTAAAATCTCTTTTTCTTTTTACTTCTTTCCCCCAGCCATATCTTACCTTTTCAAATGTTTTATAGTAACGTATTTTTCTATAAGCAAAAATTCCAAGTGCTGCAAATGGAATTGCAGCTAATATTATAAGGTAGTATGCAGAACTTTTATTTTTTCCCCATGTAACTCCTATATCTATAACCATTATTATTAAAATAATTGCAAATGCTAGAAGAGCTATCATCTTATCCTTCTTTTTATTCATTTTCTTCCCCCTTGTTTTTTAACTTTATGATATGCTGCGATTTATATTATATCATCTACGCAAATGCAGGCATAGAAAAAAATCAGACCAAAGCCTGATTTTTAGCTAAACTGCATATTATAGAGTCTTGCGTAGCTATTGCCTATGGCAATTAAGGATTCGTGATCCCCTTCTTCGGTTACATTTCCATTTTCGAGTACCATTATTTTATCAGCATTTTGTATAGTTGAGAGCCTGTGGGCAATAACCATGGTGGTCCTGCCTTTCATGAGAGTCTCTAGAGCTTTTTGTACCTTTTCTTCAGACTCTGAATCTAAAGATGATGTGGCCTCATCAAGAAGTAGTATTGGCGCATCTTTAAGGGTAGCACGGGCAATAGCAATCCTTTGCCTTTCTCCTCCCGATAGGGAAGCTCCCCTTTCGCCTACGTCTGTATCATATCCTTTTGGAAGATTTACTATGAATTCATGAGCCCCTGACATTTTTGATGCATTAATTATTTCGTCCATTGTAGATCCTGGTTTTCCATATCTTATGTTTTCAGCTATGCTTCCGCTAAATAGATAGTTATCTTGAGGAACATAGGCAAACATATCTCTAATCTTTTTATTACTATAATCTAAAATAGGCCTTCCAAATATTTTAATCTCACCTGAGGTTGGTTTGTAGAAGTTTAGTAAAAGCTTGTATATTGTACTTTTTCCGCCTCCGCTAGATCCTACTATGGCAATCACCTTATTCTTATAGACTTTAAAATTTAAATTGTTTAATACAATATCCTCGTCGCCATAGGAAAAACAAACATCATTAAATTCTACAGCAGTATTTCCATTTACCATATCTTCATTTTCTTTTATTGACCCTTGATTATCCTCCGCTGGAATATCTAATATTTCAAATATCCTATCTGCACCTGCTAAGGATGATTGAATCTGGGTTACATAATTTCCTACAGATCTAAACATATACTGAAGACTTCCCACCATCTGAGTTATTGCAATCAATGTTCCAAAGGTTATCTCATCTTTTACTGCAAGTACACTGCCGACTACAATTATTACCCCAAATGACATTGTCCCAAATAGATTATTTAATCCGCTTAAATAGGAGTTAAGTACCACCCTTTTCATTGTCCATTTTAGTGTATCGCAATTAGCATGTTTATACTTTTCTAACATGGTGTCTTCTAAGTTGAATATCTTAATTATGCTGTTTCCTGCAATTAAATCAGATATCCTCTCTGTTAAACGTGCTAAAGAGCTTTGGGATTTGTCGCTGGTTTTTTTAAGTGGTTTTATATATATTGAATTTATTATTATGCCTAAAATACCTGTAACTATTGCAATTACTGCAAGTATCCAATTAAGATAAAAAATAAATATAGTAGATCCAATTCCTCCAATTACTGCAGATAACAATTGTACAATCTGGTTGCTATAAGCATTTTCAGCAACTTGTACATCGCTATTTAGCCTTGATATCATATCTCCACTATGTTTGTTTTCTATATATTCAGCTGGCAGCTTTTCCATATGTTCAAATAGTTCCTTTTTTATATCTCCAGTAGCCTTTTTTACTGTGCTATCAAAAGCATATATTATAAATGGCACAAATATACATGAAGCCGCAAAACATATTGACATAAGCATTACACTGCTTTTTAAAGTATTAATATCCCCATTTATGGCCCCATCAGTAACCCCTTTTAGTGTTAAGGCTGCAATAAAGTTAAATCCAAACTCAAGTATACTCATGCCTGCAAGCCCAAAGATGTACATAAACGCCCTAGGTCTTATATATGACATAAGTCTAAATAGGCTGCTCTTTTTATTCTTCCTCATATTTAAGCCTCCTCCACTGCAAACTGCTTAGTATAAAGCTCTTTATATAATCCATCTTTTTTAAATAGTTCCTCATGGCTTCCACTATCTACTACCTTACCATCATCTATAACTATTATTCTATCGGCGTTTTTTATAGTGGATAGCCTGTGGGCAATAACGATGGTTGTTCTCCCGTACATAAGTTCATCTAATGCATTTTGTACATCTCTTTCAGCTTCAACATCAAGAGCTGATGTGGCCTCATCTAGCAGTAAAAGTGGAGAGTCTTTAAGCAGGGCCCTTGCAATTGAAATCCTTTGTTTTTGCCCTCCGGATAATTTAGCTCCCCTCTCCCCTGCTAAGGTTTCATACCCATCTTTAAAATCCATAATTACATCATGTATATCAGCAGCCTTTGCAGCTTCAACCACATCATCAAAGGATACTCCTTCTCTTCCATAGGAAATATTTTGGTTTATACTTTCAGGAAAAAGATAGGTATCTTGTGTAACTTGAGATATGAGGTTTCTTAAATCTTTGAGCCTCCACGACTTTATATTGTGACCAAATATAGATATATCCCCACTATTTGCTTCATAAAATTCAGTAATAAGCTTTAACAAAGTGCTTTTTCCTGCCCCACTTTGGCCAACTATTGCAATTCTCTCTCCCTTTTTAATATCAAAGGTTAAGCCTTCAAATATATTTTGGGTTTCACCATTATAAGAAAAGCATACATTTTTAAATGATACTGCGTTTTCTTCTTTATCTATATCAAAACCTTCCCCATCTTTTCTCTCTAAGGATGCATCCCAAATCTCAAATATCCTTGAAGATGCACCCATTGCTCCTCTATAGGAGCTTAAAAGCCTTGGAAACTGGTTTATGGGGTTTGCAACATAATTCATTAGGTTTATAAATGCAAGTAGGGATCCAAATGTCATTTCTTTAATTATTACAAGGTATCCCCCATATGCAAAGGTTAATATAAATGGTATCATCTGCATAAGGAATCCAAAAGGGGCAAGTATAGAATTAACTTTTGATACTTTAAGTCCTTTAGAAACTGATGAATCTACTGATTCTCCAAATCTTTCTTTCATTATCCCTTCAAGGTTGAAAGACTTTATTACAGTAAGTCCTGATAGGGAATCCTGAGCTATAGAATTAACCTTTGATACTTCCTCTTGCTGCTCTTTGGTGAGCTTTTCAACTGGCCTGCTTATCTTCATTGCCACGAACATAAACAGTGGTATTAAAGTTATACTAAACAGTGCAAGTTTCCAGTTTATAATAAGCAAAGATATTAAAGCCGCCACGAATAATATGGGAAGGTAAAGTATATTGCTTAATGTGTTTTGCAGAAAATCTTGAATAATCGTTATGTCGCTTACAAGCCTTGAAACTAAATCCCCAGACTTGTGATTATCTATATAAGATACTGGAAGCTTTATAATATGCTCCGCAGTCTTTTGTCTTATGTCATACAGGCTATACTCTGCATATCTGCCAGATGTATAAGTTTTAGTAATACTAGCTAAAATATCTACTATAAAAAGAACAATAAATATTGGTATATACTTAAATAAAATATCAATATCCTTACTTATTGCAGAGTCCGTCATAGTCTTTGTTATACCAGCAAAAGCTATATTAAGAGCAGTGCCTAACAAGGATAGAAAGGCTGTCATAATTAACCATAATCTATGAGGTCTCAATGTTTTTAACATACGTTCTATTGTACTCACAACAACTTCCCCCAATTTAACAATAATTGCTATTACTGATTATATTATATAATCTCATATATGTAATGTCGAGGTATTAATTTATACTTTTAATACCTTGTTTTATTTTGCTTTTAATTAACATATAGTAATTTTCAATAAAAAAAGATGCCTTTGCATCTTTTTTTCATACTAGGCCTGCACATTTTAGTTTGAATATCCATTCATTATAAAGCTCAGGCTTTTCTGTATTAGCAACTTCTAGGAAATCCTCAAGGGCGCCTAGTTTTTTAAGTCCTTTTGCGAGATGTTTGGGAAAATCTCTATATTTTGTATAAGAGCATTTAGGATCTATTACCATTAGAAAACCATCTTCTAATACATATATGTCCCTGCATCTTATATCAAGTTTAGTAAACCCTAGTCTGTCAAATTCATCAAGAAGTTTAATAAGGCCAACAGCCATATTATGGCTTAGCCCGTTTTCTTTTATGTAATCCTTTAAACAGTCTCCTCCAACATACTCTCTTATAATATAATTCCCTAAAGATGAATATGCTTTGGGAAAATGTCTGCTTCCCTCCACTTTTTTTAAAATAGAGTATTCTCTCCTGCAATGTTTTTCTGCCTTAAATATCTTAATAACATTTCCATCAGGAAGGCGATATACTATCCCATTGTGTCCTTCTCCCAAAAATAGGCAGTCCCTTAAGTCTATATCAAATTTTTCATAATCCATATGAGTCCCTCTTAATGAATTGATTCATATATTCATTATATTTATCAACCCTTTGTTTTGTTACTTTTAAAATATAGTGGCCATCATTTTTCACCCCGTAACGTAACTTAACACATATCTTCTTAATAAACTATTCGAATTCATTTTATCACATAATTTGCCATTATACTATCATTGCCAAAATTAATATATATTAACTATTTATATTTGAGCACTAAAAAAGGCTCCCTATTTTAAAACTTTCAAAATAAAGAGCCTTGATCTTCAATTATAAATACAATATAACGCCACCGCAAACACTAAGCTTTTAAATAATATTTTTTGTATGCTTTATAGAATAATAAGGCTATAATGCCGCCTGCTAAGGCACTATATAACTGAGGTGCTGACATTGCAGCTAAAAGCTTTGGCATAACCTTCTCTGGTATATTTATCTTAAATGCAGAAACTAGATACTTAGCTGATAGTGTAAGGAAAAGTGCCTTTAAAACTGAGCCAAGTACAATTCCAATATATTGGCCAAACTTTTCGTTTTTCTTATATATAAGTCCAAATACTAGTGCAAGTAGTGCATTTCCTATCATTATAAAAGGCATAAATGGAACCATTGGTGCATTTAACTGTCCTGTTATTGCTGCAAGTACAGGAGTTAAAATACCAACGAGTATTCCATGTTTCATGTCAGTAATTAAAACAGCAGTTAGTATTACTGCATTAACAAGAGGGCCTACAACAAACTGGTTAAACATTGCACCGCCAGTTCTTGATCCTATGAATATTATAATAAAAGCAAATATTAAGAGCATACTTGCCCTTGTGAGTTTCTTTGTATTACTAGTACTTTCCATAAACAATACCTACTTTCCTAAAAATTTTTGCTTGAAAAAGCTGTCTTTACATTAACTCCCTTTATGGAACCAAGCTTTCCCGTAAGGGCGCTTATTTCATCTGTAGAGCCATCAACAATAACTGATATTATACTTATGTTCTTTTCTTTATATGGAATTCCCATCCTTCCCACTACAATATTAGAGTATTGGGATAACAGACTATTTATTCTTTCTGCAGCCTCAGCTGGGTCATCAACTACTATGGCTACGACTCCTATTTTATTGCTCATTTTTTCCACCTCTTGTAGATGATTTATTATAATATACAGTTAAGTAGGTATTATATATTTATATTTTGGCATAAAAAATACACCCCCTCTTGCTTGGAAAAGCCCTCACAATTAGTTTTTTTGTCTACTCTCTTTAAAACAGAATCCCCGTTAAAAAGAGATTTATTTATTTGTTAATATTTTAGCATTTAAAAATGAAAATGTATAGCACCAAATAAAAATTATTGATGCTATACATTTTATTATTCTTCATCCTTTTTTATGTCTTCGCTGCAGGTACTTTCTATATACTTAATTCTATTTTCTATATCCTCTTTACTTGTAGTGCTTAGGCTTGAGAAGTTATAGTCTAATGACTTTTTCATATATTCAATTGCCTCATCTTTTTTACCCTTTTCAAAAAGCACATTTCCATAGTAAAAATAGGCTTCAGGGAACCTTGGTGATCTTTCAAGCAGCTTTTTGTATACCTCTTCAGCCTTATCATATTCACCCATAAAATAATAATTCTGACCAAGGTTATCAGCTATTACATTATCAGTATTATTATAGTCATATGCCTCTAGGTTAAACTCTAGAGCTTTGTTAAAATCACCTTTTTGTATTAGAAAATACCCAAGACTTCCATATACAGTGGTGTTTTTATATTTATCATATACCTCATAGAGTATATCTATCGCTCCATCAAGATCGCCCTTTTTCCAAAGCACAAGAGCTATATTAGACTTAACAAGCATTTCTTGATCACGGTTTAAATTCTTTTTTGTAACCGCCCTAAGTATCTTTTCTGATTTTTCTATTTCTCCTAATTTTAATAGAATATACCCATAAGAAACCTCTCCGTTTATGGTAAGCTTACCCTTATCATATGCCTTTTTGTACCTTTCAAGGGCTCCCTTTGAATCACCCTTTGCATATTTTACCTTTGCCGTAAAAGAATATATAGAACTTATATTTGTGTATACTAAGTAGCCTATGCATGCTAGTAACACTAAAAAACCTGCTAATACACTAATGTTAAATGCAATCACTATAAGAATCAATAGAACAATAAACTTTAGTAAGCCTTTCATTTTTTTAACCCTCCATATTTAGCTTATAATTATTATGTACTTCTTTCTATATGGCTATTATCTACCACACGCAATAATATTTCAAGTAGGGTCTATATGAAGATGGAATTTTCAAAATACTTAATTTTTAAATTTAACCCTTGACATAATATATATATTGCTTTAAAATCATTTTTAACAACTTAATTTTGGAATTTGCTCTTATCAAGAGAGGTGGAGGGACTGGCCCTATGAAGCCCGGCAACCGGTATTCTCATTTGAATACAGCGGTGCCAATTCCTGCAATGGAAACATTGGCAGATGAGAGATAGGTTATAGCTATATATACCTCTTTCATCTATATGAAAGAGGCTTTTTTATTGTATTTATAATTTTGGGGGGTATGGGTTTTGATCGATATAATTGATGTTTCAAAAAAATTCACTACCGCAGATGGTGAAGTAACGGCTTTAAACAACATAAACCTTCACATAGATGATGGGGATATATTTGGAATAATAGGACTCAGCGGTGCTGGTAAGTCCACTCTTCTTAGATGTATAAACAGGTTAGAAGATGTTACAGACGGAAGTATTTTAATAAACGGTATTGATATAACAAAGCTTAACAAAAGTTCTCTTAGAGAAACTAGAAAAAAGATAGGTATGATATTTCAGCACTTTAATCTATTGATGAACTCAACAGTATACGAAAACATTGCTTTTCCACTGAAAATATCTAGTATTTCTGATCAGGATATAAAGAAAAGAGTTACAGAGCTTTTGGAGGTTGTTGAGCTTACTGATAAAAAGGATGCATATCCATCTCAGTTATCTGGCGGACAAAAGCAAAGGGTTGGCATAGCCCGTGCACTTGCAAACAATCCTGATATAATACTTTCAGATGAAGCCACATCAGCTCTTGACCCTACAACAACAGAATCCATACTAAAGCTTTTAAAAAATATAAATAAAGAATATGGAATTACAATTATTGTAGTAACTCATGAGATGTCTGTTATAAAGGATTTATGCGACAAGGTTGCAGTTATAGAAAATAACGTGGTTGTTGAACAAGGAAGGGTGATTGATCTTTTCTCAAATCCAAAGACCAAAACGTCAAAAAGATTCCTAAAAGATACTGTTGCAAAACTTCCTGAAGGCATACTTGTTAATGATAACAATCCAAATGAGGCAATAGTTAGGGTATCATTCCTAGGGGAAGATGCTAATAAGCCATTTATATCACAGATGGTAAAAAAGTTTGATGTAGATGCAAATATTATTACAGGAAATATAGAAAATATACAGCACATGCAGGTTGGCAGCTTAATTATAAAAATCACTGGGAGTAAAGAGAATGTTGCTTCTGCACTAGACTACTTAGAAAGACGTAATTTGAAAATTGAGGTGATGAAAAATGATAACATCTGAATACATTAAGGGACTTTTAGAGCTATTAACTCCATCCCTTTTAGATACATTGTATATGGTGTTTTTTTCAACAATATTTGCTGTTTTAATAGGGCTTCCTCTTGGAATAATACTTGTTATAACTGAAAAAGGTCATATATGGGAAAAACCTAATTTAAACAAAGTGTTGAGCTTTATAATAAATATGATGCGTTCTCTTCCATTTATTATACTAATAATTGCTATCTTCCCTCTATCAAGATTAATTGTTGGAACAACCATAGGAAGAGAAGCTGCGGTCGTTCCATTATCCATTGCTGCAGCACCTTTTGTTGCAAGGGTTATAGAATCTGCATTAAAGGAAGTTAGCTGGGGCATTATAGAAGCTTCACTATCAGTTGGGGCAACAATCCCTCAGATTATATTTAAGGTTATGATTCCGGAGGCTATGCCTTCATTGATACTTGGAGTTACACTCACAATTATAAATATAATAGGATATTCTGCAATGGCAGGAGCCGTAGGGGGAGGTGGTTTAGGCGATCTTGCAATAAGATATGGATACCAAAGATTTGAAACTGATGTACTCATAGCAACCATAATTGTTTTAATGATTTTGGTCGAAATTATACAAAATATAGGAAACTTATTAGCTAAAAAGTTTGATAAAAGATAATTTTAAGGAGGCAGAAAAAATGAAAAAGTTTATTAAATTGCTTGCAACATCCCTGCTTGCTGTTACCCTTCTTTCAGGGTGCGGAGCTAAGGGAGGAGATAGTGACAAAAAGCCTGCAGACACTACTGGAGATAAAGGTACTGTTAAACTCGTAATAGGAGCATCTCCAGAACCTCATGCCGAAATATTAGAAGTAGTAAAACCAATTTTAAAGGAAAAAGGAATCGAGATTGAAGTTACAGAATTCAATGACTATGTGCTTCCAAACATGGCTCTTGATGAAAAGAAACTTGATGCTAACTTCTTCCAACATAAACCCTACATGGAGGACTTTGCGAAAGAAAAGGGAATGAAATTAGTCTCTGTAGCAAATGTTCATATAGAGCCAATGGGTGCATATTCTAAAAAGATAAAATCAAAGGATGAATTAAAAGATGGGGCAACAGTCTCTATACCAAATGATGCAACAAACGAAGGAAGAGCTCTTTTGCTTCTTCAAAAGGAAGGCCTAATAAAGCTTAAGGATGAAAAAAGTTTAGCTCAAACTCCAAGAGATATTGTAGAAAACCCTAAAAATCTAAAGTTTAGCGAGCTTGAGGCTGCACAGCTTCCAAGAACATTACAAGACGTTGATCTTTCAATTATAAATACTAACTTTGCACTAAAGATTGGTTTAAATCCTATGAACGATGCTATATTTATGGAGGATAAAGATTCACCTTATGCAAACGTACTTGCAGTAAGAGAAGATAATCAGGATTCACCTGCTATTTTAGAGCTTGCTAAAGCACTTAACTCACCAGAGGTTAAAAAGTTTATTGAAGATAAATATAAAGGTGCAATAATACCTGCATTTTAACATGGCAATATAAAAAGCTGTTTCATAAAATTTGAAACAGCTTTTTATTATCTACTTTTTTTAAATTTAGTTTCATAGTATATCATAAATTTTGTGTAAATAAAATCATATAGATAAAATATAGCAAGCGCTAGTATGCCAAACTCCCATAGTGGAAACTTAATTGAAATATTTAAACCTAAAACTACTTTTATAAAAATATAACATGCCCACATTGATGCTGTAAACATTAACCCTTTTAGCAAAATCTCAAATATCACGCTTTGTATCTTTTCTATGTAATATTTCATTATTCCATAATACCCCAAAAGTAATATATAAGGTACAAGTCCAGCTTTATTTGGTATTATAAATATAGACAAAATTGATGTAGCTCCATAAAATACCCATGCCCATTTTCTATCCGTCTCTACGACCATTATTCCGCAAAATATTGAGCTTAATCCATAAAGGAAAATTCTGCTTGTTGGCATGCTTGATGCGAAATATATACATATTATACAAAGGGCTCCAAGTATTCCCCCTAAAGATGTGCCCCTACTATTTGTAGACATTTTCCCACCGCCTTAGATACATCTTATACAATCTCCTCCCATACATTCACAGCATGTATCTGTACACCAAAGCCAACTACATACCTGGCACATATCTGCCCCAGTATTATTTGGTCTATTATACCCACCGCCGTAAGGTCTTGATGCATATGTTGTATTTGAATTGTTAGCTTTATTTAATGCATCTCTATACTCAAAATTGGAAGGGTCCATCTTAACTGCAGTTTGAAGGTCATTATAGCCTTGACTATACCAACCTTTTCTCATACCTATTATCCCCTTTAAATAGTGCCATTCAGCTGTTTTGGTATGCATTGAATCTAACATTTGCTCTGCCCTTACTATCTCTCCATTATTTATTAAATTCCTTATTTCATTAAAGTTACTATCACCACCGCCATATTGATTGCCCCCATTGTAGGAGTCATATCCGCCTGATTCCCCATTTTTATTCTTAACTAAATAATCATATGCTTCATTTATCTCTTTTAATTTTTCTTCTGCAAGTGAAGATAATGGGTTATCCCTATATTGATCAGGGTGGTATTTTTTAACCAGTTCAATGTATGCTTTTTTTATCTCTTCTTCAGATGCTCCTTTACTTACTCCAAGTACCTCATAAGGATCCTTCATTTGTCTTTTTCTCCTTTATTAATAATTTGAAGGGTCTTTTTATACATCCCCCCATATACTATATTTTCTATAATCTCTCTGTTTTTTTTAATCTCCAAAAGCTCAAAAGCTTTTCCAACTTCACTTAGTGTATAGGTAAGCGTGAATTTTATATTGTCTTTTACTTTATTTTTAAAATCAATAGCTTTTTCATTATTATAGCAGAAGCTGAGTAAAATAGGATTAAAACTTTTATTCTTTATATCCTTTTCTATGTCATCATATGCATCAATAATATAAATCCATTTACCTATATTATAGCCAAACCAGCTAAGGGCCTTTTTAGTATTTTCATCTGTGCATAAAGGTTCATACATAAACATATCCCCTGTAAGCTTTGCAAAGGGATCTGCAGCTTCATCTATTGATTTGCACCCACTTTTTTCTATAGCTGAAAGTTCATCAAGCCTTTTAGTTATAACATCCCCCTTTTTAGGATATTGCTTTAACGCCTTTTTAAATGCTGGCTTTAATGGGATCATAAGACCTTTATGCTTAATGGATCCTTCATCATTATAATCATCTAACAGTTTATAATATGAAAGCATTATATTTATATATGACACATACTCAAGTACATTGCTTTCACCAACCATTAGCCTTTTATTTAAAGGGTGTGCTATACACTTTTCTGGTTTTATTGATTCAGGATCTCCTTTTAGAGATGATAATACAATACTTAAAAATGAGCAATCATAATTTAGTGTAAATCTTGAAACTTGTCCACAGTTTCTTCCAATTGATTTACATAATCCACAATAATATGCCCTAAATAGTTCAAATTCTTTAATCTTCATCTCCGGCTTATCCGGAAAAACATACCCAAACATATATCCTCCAAAAAATTCAGACCTAAATAAATGATAGCATTTATTGGACTCCAATTAAAGTATTAGATGTTGTTACATAACCCTTGCCATGGAGACTTTACCTAACTTTGCATAATAAAAATTATAGGCTATGTTTTAGCACAGTGTTAATTTCAGGCTATGTTGATTTACTGTAGCAGCGACTTAAATGCCTATTTTTATCCTCTTTATTTATTTTAGAGAAAAATAGGCATTTTGGAGCAGCGGAAGTCAATCAACATACCCTGTTTAGAAATCAACAGTTACTTAAAGCATAGCCAAATTATAAAACCTTTCTTGTATTATTTCATGTATATACGTAAATGATAGATAAAAGAATATTTTTATTATTTGGGGTGATTCATATGGATATTAACAAAAATGTTGTTCTGCCTAAAAAGTCTATGTCATTTTGGCTTGATTCTACATCTAAAACAGAATATGAGGTATTAAATGAAGATATAAAGGTTGACATAGCAATCGTTGGGGGCGGCCTTGTAGGAATAACCACTGGGGATTTTCTTAAAAAAGAAGGGTACAAAGTTGCAATAATTGAAGCAAACAGTATAGGTTTTGGAACCACTGGCCACACAACTGCAAAAATAACATCTCAGCATGGCCTTATCTATAATAAAATAAAAAATACTTTAGGAGGAGATAAGGCTAAAATATATGCAGAGGCAAACCAGACTGCAATAGATATTATAGAGCAAATAGTTAAAGTAAAAAAAATTGACTGTGATTTTGAAAGACAGTCTGCATATATATATACCCAATCAGATGATTATGTGCAGCAGATAATTGATGAGTCAAAGGTTGTAAATGACCTTGGTATAGACTCAGAGTATTTAGAGGAAATTCCGCTTCCAATAAAAATAAAAGCCGCTCTTCGTTTTGAAAACCAGGCTCAATTTCATCCTCGTAAATTTCTTCTTGCATTAGCAAAAGAAATACCTGGTGATGGAAGCTATATATTTGAACATACAAGAGCTATTGATATTGAAGATACGGGCGATGGTTATGCTGTATTAACTGAAAATGGCAAAAGAGTATATGCATCAAAGGTTGTAGTTGCTTCTCATTTTCCTTTTTATGATGGATTAGGGTTATACTTTACTAGGCAATATGCTGAAAAATCCTATGTTTTAGGAGTCCATATAAAAGAAAAGTTCTCTGGCGGAATGTATATTACAGCAGAAGATCCAGGACGATCCTTGCGTTCACAAAAGACTGATGATGGAAAAGAACTAGTCCTAGTAGTTGGAGAACATCATAAAACAGGCCAAGGTGAAGAAGATACCATGGTTCATAACGAAAACTTAAAAAGATTTGCAGAAGATACCTTTCATGTAGAATCTATTCCCTATAGATGGTCTACACAAGATTATGTAACCTTGGATGGTATACCCTATGTGGGTGCTATTATGTCTGGAAAGCCTGATATATTTGTTGCTACAGGCTTTGGAAAATGGGGCATGACAAATAGTATTGTATCAGCCACAATAATTAAGGATTTAATAACAAAAGGGGAAAGTCCATGGGAGGATGTATATACCCCGTCAAGGTTTACCCCTGCCGCATCTGCCAAAACCTTTGTTACACAAAATGCAAATGTTGTAGGTGAACTTGTATCAGGGAAACTTGAAGCGATACCAGATGATATTGATTTAAAAAATGGAGAGGCAAAAACGCTTGAAGTAAATGGAGAAAGAGCTGGCGTATTTAGAGACCAAGATGGAAAATTGCATATAGTAGATACCACATGTACCCACATTGGATGTGAAGTAAAATGGAACTCTGCAGAAGAAACTTGGGATTGCCCTTGCCATGGCTCAAGATTTAGCTGTGATGGTGATATAGTAGAAGGCCCTGCATTAAAACATTTAAAAAGACCTAATGAGGAAGATTAGTTTTAAAAGGTGGTGTTGCCAATGCTGCATATTACTTGCAGCGTCGACAACATCACCTTTTTTTATCTAAATTCTACTTTTTTAAATAATCTCTCACTAATTATAATCATTACAAAAGCCGCTATTATTTCGCCAGGTACAAATAACAAAAGTGCATAGGTCCAATTTCTTGTAAAATAATAGGTAAGCCCTGCAAATAAAAACCCCGGTATGTTAAATAAAAGCTGTGCTATTCCAATTATATAGGCCAAAAATGAGTTTTTATCACCATCTGGGGCTACTACTTGTTTTATTATTTTCTCACAGGATTTTACTAAAACAAAGGAACAAAAGGCCACATATACCGCAAATAACTGCAGAATAGATATACTATTTAAAAATATAAAAGGTAATATAAATATCAAATACTGGAGCATGGATTTTACTGCCGAAACCGCAGAAACCCATACCATTTTATCTTTAACACGGCCTGGCAATGTGTATATATATATATGTTTCATCTCGTAGGGAAGCCCCTTTATTTCAGCTGCTATGATTGCATACATATAACCTATAAATAGTAAAGTTACTGCAATGTCTGTTGCCCCTTTGCTTCTCATAAAAAAAGCTATTATGCCCCCTATACATGGAAACATTAAGTTCCATAGCATTCTAAGCCCTTTGTTTTCACTCTTTCTTATAAATATTAAAATTTCCTTCCATAAAAAAGCTTTGGCCCCTTTTCCTTCATAAGATAGCCTAACCTTTTTTGTGTAATTGTCCTTTTTATCTAGGTTCATTCCCTCAAAGTCTCCTGTTGAAGCAGAAGCCGTTATATCATCTATCTGATCAATAAGCTTTTGTGCATCCTCATAATAATCATCAGCTAGTGATACTGCAAATACAGCCCCCAAAATAGCTATAATACCATTTAAAAGCAAATAAATATATAAATTTTCTGAGCTATAAAACAAGCCTGATACAAGACCTTTTGTCCATCCTATAACAGGTATCCATTCAAACTTAGCGCCACCTACTGCCTTTAAAAATCCTATAAGACTTCTTTCCCCGTAATACCAAGTCCTCAAAAACAATGCTAATAGTAAAGCCGTACATAATATCAATATAAATTTTATTTCTTTCTCTTTTTTAAATTTTTTGTTAAAAGAATATATAAAAAAACTTAAAGACTGCATAAAAATCATAAAAAAGAATAATCCAAAAGCCATATAAGGTGCGTTTCCCCATAAAAGAGGAAGTTTAAATGCTTTAGCAATTACTACTGTAGTAATAACATACATTGCAAGTACAAATAGATTAACCCCAAAGCTTCTTATAAAGCTATAAAAGTACATGGTTTTTTTACTAATAGGAGAAGTAAAAACAATATTTATATCTGCTTTATTAAAATTAGTTGGCAAATAATTTTTAACAGCCTTCCTTATACCTTGGAAAGTTATAACACAAAATAAAATTAAAAGTGCGCCGCCTATATAAGGTATATATGGCTCAACATTCAAACTTTGATTAATACCTTTACCACCCTTTTTGAGTAAATTAGGCACAATAAAAAAGCTGGAAAATAATAATATTTTAAGTATACCTACTACTAATTTTAATGGATTTTTTACTGCCTCCAAAAATTTATTCTTAAATCCCATTAAACTTATAAAAAATAATGCTTTTAAGTCCCTTATAACCTTACTCATCATCTTTCGTTACCTCCAAGAATAACTCTTCGAGGCTTGAATTTTCTTCAGCACTCATCATGGTCTTTAATTCTTCTATTGTACCCTCAAACATAACTTCCCCTTTTTTCATAACTATAACCACATCGCACAGATCCTCTGCCGTATCTAAAAGGTGGGTACTCAAAAGTATGGTCTTGCCCTCTTTTTTTAATGAAAGCAATGTATTTTTAAGCTCTCTTATTGCCTTAGGATCAAGTCCTATCATAGGCTCATCCACCAAAAAAATCTGCGGCTCATGTAAAAGTGCACAAGTTATTGAAACCTTTTGCTTCATGCCTTTAGATAGATTTTTGCAAAGCTCATCTTTCTTTTCAATTAAATCAAATGCATTAAGGTAATTTAAAGCTTTACCTTCCCAGTCCTTCAGCTCATATGCTAATGCTATAAATTTAAGATGCTCCCATACTGTTAACATTGGGTATAAATCAGGGCTTTCAGGAATGTATGCAAGCTTTTCTCTTGCTTCATCGTATAAATGATCCTGACCTGCAACTTTAATATCCCCAGCTGTTTTATTTAAAAGCCCCATTATGCACTTTATGGTTGTGGTTTTGCCTGCTCCATTGGGCCCAATGAGGCCTACTATTTCTCCGCTATTTAATACAAAACTTACATCTTTTACTGCCTCTGTTTTCTTAAACCTCTTCTGCAAGTTCTCTACTCTTAGTATCTCCATGTCTTCCCCCTTAAAAATTATTTTCGCTTTATTGTATCATAGCGTTAGTTAAAATAACAAGTAAAAAAGGCTGCAAAATAGGTTTTATATGCATTCCACATAATGGCAAAACTAAAATGGAAGGTGGCAGGCATCTTCCATTTTAGTGGAGCAAAACTCCATATTGGTATCTACTCTGCGTGTACAGAAAAGTACAATACACTTCCAAATGACGTAGACTTTATTAAATCTTTTATTTTTCTGGCTAATTTTTGATTATCGCTTTCAGTTGTTTTTACTATAAAAGCAGCATTTAGCTGGGATGTATTGTTTACATAGGTAAATTGCAAATCTTCTCCTTTGTAGTTTTCTAAAAACTCTATTATTTTACTGCTCATTGAAGAACTGATTACTACTTTCTTTTCTATCAACCCCATCACCTATTTTCTATATAATATAGATAAAAACTATCATGGCTCAGATTTACCGAGCCATGATTTATAAATTTTATTTATTACTAATTAATTCAAGAGCCATATCAAGTACTGCTTCCCCATCCATCATACCGTAAATCCTTGAATCTATTACATCAACTGGTATTTTATAAGGAGATGCAAATTTCTTTACTTCATCCAATGTGTATCTTGCTTGAGGCCCAAGAAGTATAACATCTGCATCCTCTGCTTCATCATATATTTCTGTTGCTGGTATTGCAATTATATCGGCCTCTATGCCTCTTTTAATTGCAACCTTCTCCATCCTACTTACAAGCATACTAGTTGACATTCCTGCAAAACACACTAAAACAATTTTCATAATTATAAACCTCACTTATTTTAAAATTTGGAAAATGTGATGTAGCTCTTAAGCTTTTACGCTTTTATTGTTGTAATTATTCGTGGTTATTTCAGCCTCTTCAGCTACCTTTCTTTTATCCATAATTGAAATAAAAGGCCACCATATTAATGCTACAATCAAAATATCTACTATCTGAAGTATAGCCCCTGATATATGACCTGTAATTAAAAAGCCTTGTAAAACAGGAGGTGTTGTCCATGGTATTATAACTCCTGTAGGTCTTGCAACTATATTAAGAGCCATTGAAACATAATTTACTATTGTAATTGCGATAGGTCCTAGAATAAGAGGTATTATTCCTACAGGATTTAACACTACAGGCAATCCAAACATTATAGGCTCATTTATATTAAATATTCCTGGTGCTAGAGACATTTTGCCAAGCTCCCTATACTGTTTAGATTTTGCTTTAAATATAAGTATTAATACTACTGCAAGAGTTGCTCCTGCTCCTCCTATCCATACCATGTCAAAGAACTGTTCAGTTATTATATTAGGTATTTGTTTTCCTGCTTCAATTGCTGCAAGATTTGCCTCTTGAAGTGGTACCCAAAATGGTCTCATGATTCCATTTACTATAGTTCCACCATTTAAACCTATACACCACAATAAACTTATTGCAAAGACTGTACCTATTGCACCGCCTAGATTGTTTGCAATCATACCCTGCATTGGAACTGATACGATTTGATAAATAAATTCATGTATATATTGATAAGATGTTTGCAAGAATAGCAGCCTAACGAGAAGCATTGTAACAATTATAATAAGTCCTGGCACTAAGGCTGCAAATGCTCTTGATACAGCTGGCGGCACCCCTTCTGGCATTTTTATTGTTATGCCCTTTTTTATAAAAAAATTAAACATTTCAGTTGCTATGAGTGCTGTAATTATTGCAACAAGTATTCCATTTGTTCCATACCAGCCCCCAACAGTTATAACTTTAGGTACAATATGTTCTACTTCATCTATTGTTATTGTTGTAGTAATAGGAGTCAAAAGTATAAATGAGCTTATACCAATCATTGCTGCTGAAAAAGCATCTATCCTATATGACTTGGCAAGTTTGTATGATATTGCTGCCACAATATATAATGACATAAGATCATAGGTTACTCTTTTAGGAAGTATAATAAATTGATTAAAGCCCTCTCCGAAAAGCTGAGTTTGTAGCTCTTGCCAGCCGGGTGCTGGGAAGTCCTGTATTATTATGAAAATAGAACCGATAATTAAAAATGGCATAAATGAAATAAAGCCATCCCTTATTGCTGCTAAATGCCTCTGTCCTGCTAATTTAATAGCAAAAGGTGCAAATTTCTTTTCTAAAAAATCTTGGAATTTCTTCATTGTAAAAAACTCCTCCCTTAATTTTAGAATAAAATAATTCTATTCTATTGGACTTTTTATTCTTTCAGCATAAGCTTTAAGCCACTCCTCTGATGCCTCTTTATAGATAGTTTCACTACCCTTTAATTCAGCTATATATACTTTAGGTTCATTATTTTCCGCCGCTGCAACAAATGAAAACTCTACATTAGTTCCTACCCCCCATTCACCTTTATTATTTGCGCAAACGACAGACATGGCCCCAGCTTTTCCCCTTTTTTCTTCTAGTTTGCTGCTAAATTCACAAACTGCCTTCTCTGCTGCTTTTTGAGGATGTAGTCCACTGTCCATAAGCCGTACAACTTCATAAGATATACATCCCTTCATTATATCTTCCCCAAGCCCCGTTGCTACGGCACCTCCAATGCTGCTGTCAACATAAAATCCTGAACCCGAAATTGGTGAATCTCCAACCCTCCCGCGCTTTTTCATGAAAAGTCCACTTGTTGATGTTGCAGCCGTCATATGCCTTTTACTGTCCATGCATACAACACCAACTGTATCGTGACCAGCATATGGGCTTAGATTCCTCTCTTTCATATCTCTAATTCTTTTTTCGTAAATTTCTCTTGCTCTACCTGTAAGCATATCTTTGCTTTCAAAACCTGCTTTATATGCAAAGTCTTCTGCGCCACTACCTACTAAAAAATTGTTAAATTTCATATCACTTAAAGCTCTTGCTATGGATATAGGGTTTTTAAAGTTTTTTATTCCTCCAACAGCACCAATTGATAGAGTATCACCATCCATAAATGCAGCATCTAATTCAACTTCCCCATTTTCATTTGGAAGTCCGCCGTATCCTACAGATTTGTAAAAAGGATAATCTTCCACCATTTTAATTGCCTTTTCCACTGCATCGCCAGATTCACATCCTTTTTTAAGCATCTCTGCTGAAGTGGTTACTCCTTCTAAGGCCATTCTCCAAGTTGCTATAATTGTCCATCCCATTTAAGCTCACCTCCAGTTAGATTCTAACCAATTTTTTTATATAGGTTTATAATCTCAGATATTAACGGTTTTGCTAGAATTGCATTCATCATATGATCTTGAGCATGAACCATTAATATAGAATACTCTGACCTTTTTCCTCTAGATTCTTCAACTATTAGTTCTGTTTGGGCTTTATGAGCTTTTGACAATATACCATCAGCCTTTGTCATAAGCTCCTGAGCTTCTTCATACTTACCGCACCTTGCATATTTTAATGCTTCAAACATCATGGATAAGGCATCCCCTGCTAATGATATTATTTCAAATGCAATTTGCTCTATAGATTCCATTTTTTCACCCTCTAACTATTTTGCAATATAGTTTCCTCTAATTTAATTGTAGAATAGGGAAATACTACATTCAAATAATCCTTTTCCTATCAATAAGGAAAACCTTTAAGCTAAAACATAAAAAAACTCCGCATTTTATAGCGAAGTTAAAAGTTTCAATAAGATTCTATTTTTCTAACACTTTAGATTTAAAATCATTAAAATCCTTTGATTTAATAAGATCGTTTACTCTATCTGGTTTTTCAATAATATCTATTAAATGGCCAAATAGATTGTTTAATTTTTTCCTATCTCTCGCTTTTATAGCAAACATGAAAACCAATTGTACTTTATAGCTCCCCCACATGATTGGTTTGTCGAGTATGGCAATAGATATTACTGTTTGATGCGCATTCATGCGAATAGGATGAGGTATTGCTACAAGGTTTCCAAAAGAAGTGGATGAAATTCTTTCTCTTTCTAATACCAACTGAGGATAATCTTCTAAAACATATCCTTTATCATATATATCTTTTGCCATATAATCTATAACCTGAAATCTATCATCAAATATAATATCTTTATAAAATAATTCTTCTTTTAAAAACTTACTTACCTCTCTTTGAAGTTCATCTGTTTTTTTCTCTTTATCATAAATATTTAATTCTTTATTTATAATTTTTATATCATTTTCATCAATAAATGGTGATATCTTAATTATCTTTACTGGCATTTCATATTCAAGGGGTACAGTTGTAAAAATAAAATCTGCATTATACTTAGATATTTTGTCTATCTCTAAAAACGAAAAAGCTCCTATTATGTCAACTCTTTGATTATATAATGAGTTAACCTTTGAAAGTAATATGTTTGAAGTTAAGTACCCTGTTGAACAAACAATGGCTACTCTTATTAAATCATCCTTTTTTACTTTGCTTCTCTCAAAAGCAGCTCCAAGATGCAGAGCAATAAAACCTATTTCATTTTCATTCATTTTTAAATCTGTTATCTTTAAAAACTCATTGGCAAAAAACACTGATATTTCAAATATAAAAGGATACCTTCTTTTTAAATCATCAAGCACGGGGTTTCTTAAAATCACATCATTTTTAATTCTATCGTACATGACTCTTATGTGCAGGCATAACCCCACAAAAAGAATATCATCACCTAGGAAGTTAATTCCATACTCCGTATTAATTGAGCTTAATAATGATTCAGTTATATCTGCAAAATATGGTTCAACTATTTTCTCAAGTTCACCACGGCTAGAACATATATTTTGGTTTATCCTTTTCCCTAAAAAAAGATATGATATATACAGTACCTCTTTTTTAGGAAACTCTATATTAAACTCTCTTTCTAATTTGCTGCAGAGTTCATCCGCTATTTTGTATTCTGTTGTGTCAGCTATATCCTTTGAAGTATAAGATGTGTCAAGTATATTTTGATTGTTTATTCTATCAATAGCTATTGCTATATGTATTATAATGTTAACTACCGCCATATCATTTAAAACAAAATTATATTTATTAACCACCTCTGTAATATGTTTTTGTATTATATAAAGGTCTATATCACTGAAATACTTTTTATAGCTAGAAATATCGAAAAAGCTTTCATTGGTCTCTTTAAATAGCATTTCACTTAAAAGGGCTCTTTTTTGTTTTTCGCTTCCTACTAAAGATATGCTTGTACCCTTTCTTACAATACTCACATTTCTGCTATTCTTCTCTATTATACTCTCGACCTTTTTAATATCATTTTCAATTGTTGATTCGCTTACAATTATTTCATCAGCAAGGCAGTAGATATCAATCTCATCTTTTTCAAATATAAGTTTTTTTAATATATAATTTACTCTTTCATCAGGGTATATAGGTATGTGGTTCATATGCTTTTTTGCCATACTTATGGCCTTATCATAATCTTTTAATGAGTAACCATTTTGGTTAGAAGAACATATTATTTCTTCATTATTACCACAAGCAGAATTAATATAGGCTATATCGTTTCTTATAGTCCTAGTTGTTACCCCAAGCTCCATAGCAATCTCTGAACCTTTTGCCCAATCATTCTTTGTTAATAGATATGATAATATCTTCTTTTGACGGGGGTTAAGGTAAGTATCCAATTACTTCCCCTCCTATTTAATTTTTCTACTTTCCGCCTACAATACTAACAAGCTTTTCTAAGCTTTTTCTATCTATATCCCCAAAGCAAGATTTATTATATCTTACGGCAGTACCAAAATGATACTCTGTTGCTCCCGTTAAATTAGCTATATCTCTTATATTTTCAAGATTTAAGCCTCCGCCTATCATTACATTTATATGTCCTGCGTTTTCTATCATTTCCTTAATAACTGATGTATTACTTCCTATATAACCCCTTCCCCCTGAGGTTAAAATAGTTTTAATCTCCTTATACTTTGATAGTTTTTTTATACCTTGAACAGGATCTTTAAGATCATCAATTGCTCTATGAAATGTTACCTCTAGTCCTTGGCATACATAAAGCACGTCCTCCAAAAACTCTTCACATATGTCCCCATCTTTATCTAAAGCCCCTAGAACAACTCCATTTGCGCCAAGGTCTTTTACAATATTTATATCTTCTTTCATAATGTCTGCATCTTCCTTACTATATATGAAAGACTTTGCATGGGGCCTTATCATTACATTCACAGGTATATCTACACTTTGAACTACCCTCTTTATAACCGCATAACTTGGCGTAACCCCTCCTTCTGAAAGAGCAGATACAAGTTCTATCCTATCTGCCCCAACCTCTTCTATTGCCTTTGCATCATCCACCGTCATTGCAATAATCTCAAGCATTTTATTCATCTCCTACTAAATCAAATATCAAATTAATTTTAACACAAAAGCCTAGTTATTCCAATTTAGTTATATATAAATTTTGAATACTCAATTTATGTTTGTGCCATATATTGTTAATGGGGATTAAATATACTACAATTAAGTAAGTATAGTAAATAGCTATTGCATATTTAAATTAAATGGAGGTATTGTTTTGGAAAAAAAGAAAAGCATTTTTTACAGTTCTGGCAGTTTAGCTGCCGCTCTTTCTTCATCAGTATTTTCAACATACATAATCTTTTATTATGTTGATGTGCTTAAAATGCCACCTGAATTAATAGGGCTTGGGATGGGCATATATGGAATATGGAATGCAATCAACGACCCTTTGCTAGGACAAATGTCTGACAGAACAAGGACAAAATGGGGAAGAAGAATACCTTATATACTATTTGGCTCTGTTCCTTTTGCAATAGCATTTATGCTAGTGTGGATACCACCTATTAAATGGATAGGTGGAAATACAAACCTAATGTTTGCATATTTTATGGCAATAGTATTTTTATTTGATGGACTATATACCCTTGTTATACTTAATTGGACTTCACTTTTTCCTGAGATGTACAAAACTCAGGCAGAAAGGACAAAAGTTTCTGGCTATAGGCAAATTTTTGGTATCATAGGAAATATACTTGGGGTTGCATTGCCTCCTATTATTTATAGTTCAATAGGCTGGCCATACATGGGACTTATATTTGCAATAATTACTCTTATATCTTTATATTTGAGCCTTTTAGGATCAAAGGAAGAGGCAGTGTATAGTGAAGAGATAGGGCTTACACTTATTGAATCTCTTAAAGCTACTTTTAGTAACAAATCATTTCTAACATATGTTATAGGCTCAATGTTTCTTCAATTTACTTTTGTAATGCTTCAAGCCGGTCTTCCCTTTTATGCAAAATATGTACTTAAAGTAGAGGATATTAAGGTATCTATTCTTCTTGGTACAGTTTTTATAGTTGCTCTATTCTTTGTAAACCTATGGGGAAAGAGAGCCAACAAAAAAGGCTCAAAAAGTACAATAATACTTTCTACCATTTTTTATGGTCTAGCCCTTGTACCATTCTGGTTTATTAAAACATTTGTTGGTGGTGTTATAACCGCAAGCCTTATAGGCATAGGTCTTGCGGGGCTTTTAATTCTTCTTGATGTTTTAATATCGGATATAATCGATGAAGATGAATTAAAGACTGGAATAAGAAGAGAAGGGATGTATTTTGGTATTAATGGATTCATGATAAGGCTTGGAATATCAGTTCAATCAGTACTCATGGGATATATTCTTAAATCCTCAGGGTATAGCTCAAGCCTATCCATAGATGCTCAGCCTCCACAGGCCATAATAGGTATCAAATCCTTAATAACTATTATTCCAATTATTTCACTCGTTTTTGCTATCTTATTTTTCAAAATGTATCCTCTTCATGGTAAAAGGCTTGATAATGTTAAGAAAGAAGTGGAACTGTTACACTTAAAAAAACTTGGCTATAAAGAAGATAAAAGCATCTCTAACTAAAATGTAAGACGGCTACCTATATTTAAGATAGCCGTCTTTATATTATATTTTAACTGGAAGCTTACTATTTGGAGAGCCTTGTCCAATAAGTGTTAAATATAAACTCTCCATTGAAAGTTTAGTATATTCATAGGTACATATTATGGCTTTTGCTTTATCAAAATGACTTATATCATACGGGTTTCTAAGAGCTACCAAAACAGTGTTTTCATTTGATTTTATAATCTCAGATACTGCGTATAACTGTCTTTTATAAAGGTTAGCATTATAAGTTGTTACTACAATTGTTTTATACTTATTTGCAATAGTGCAAAGCTTCTTTACTTCATCTTCGTCAGGTTCTATATCCATAACCTCAAAATCTGCACCAGTTTGCTTTGAAAAATACTCAGCAAAAGAATGGTAGCCTCCAAATCCATTATCTGCATCGTTTATGACTACAGGTCTTTGAGATATAACCAATGTATCTGTGCCTGATATTGGCAATATGTTTTCATTGTTTTTTACAACGGTTACACTATTAATGCTTGTCTCTCGTGCAAAATCCCTATGTTTTTTAAGAGTAACACTTGATAAACATAATGCACCTTTATTAACACCTTTATCTAAATTATACTTCTTTTTATAGTATAATATACGCTCTACTGACTCATCAATTCTATTTTCTAATATTTCTCCTTTGTTAACAGCCTCCGTAATTTCGTAAATAGCCTTTTCTTGTTCCTCAATTGAATGACAAATGCATACAAGATCAGCTCCTGCGTTAATTGCGCATACAGCACTTTTTGCTATTCCAAAATTATCTGCAATAGCCTTCATTTCCATTCCATCAGTTATTATAAGCCCATCAAAGTGAAGCTTATTTCTCAATAAATCTGTTAGTACCTTTTTAGATATGGTTGAAGGTATACGTCTTGAATCAACTGCAGGAAATACCACATGAGATGTCATAATTGCATCTATACCATTATCTATTGCACTTATAAATGGTTTTAGCTCAAATTCAAACATTTCATCTATTCCCTTTTCAACACAAGGAAGGCCAAAATGAGAGTCTACTTCTGTATCCCCATGGCCCGGAAAGTGCTTACCAGTAGCTATTATGCCACTTTCCTTTAGCCCTTTTATAAACTTATTTGCATAAAGTGAAACCTTATGGGGCGTATCTCCAAAGGATCTAACTCCAATTACAGGGTTTTTAGCATTTGAATTTATATCAAGCACGGGTGCTAGATTGCAATTTATGCCGAGTGCTGAAAGTTCTTCTCCCATATATTTACCTTGTATATATGCATTTTCAGGATCCCCTACCGCAGATAAAGCCATTGCACCTGGGAAAATGGTACCACCATTAAAAATTCTAGTTACCATACCCCCTTCCTGATCTGTAGCAATAATTGGTGGTATATTTGTATTATTAGTTATTATGTTCTGCAAATCTGCTGTTAGTTTATATATCTCTTCTGCATCCCCTAAATTTTCTGCAAATAATATTATATTTCCTATATTGTTCTTCACTATATGTTTCTTTATATCATCTGTAACCTGCTTCCCTGAAAAGCCTGCTACAATCATCTGTCCAATTTTTTGCCTAAGGTTCATGGTTTCTCCTCCCGCTATATCTTGTTTAAGCACATTTAGGGAACACAAATATGTGTTCCCTAAATGCATATTTTTATCTAAACTCACTACTTAATAAATAGCTTTTCAATACTGCTTGGAATTGCGTTTTCCCCTCCAAATATTATTTGGTTTTTGTATTTTATACTATCTAGGTATTTTGTTTGTGTCGAAACATCTTTTCCTATTAATATTATTGGGGCATTTAATTTAGCTGCAATGATTGATCCTGCTAATGCATCTGGATAGTCTAGACCCGTTGCAAAGCATATTGTATCTCCATCTAGCTTAAAATGTTTAGCAATGTTTATGCAGGTCTCGTACCTGTCTTTTCCCCATAACCTTGATATGCTATCATCTTTTAAATTAGTAATTGATTTTATCTGTTTTTCTACATCATAACTAACTGCATCTTTTCCGCCTAATATAATAACCTCACTTGGTTTAATAGCATTTAGCATCTCTTTTGTTCCTTTTGGTACAAAGTTTCTATTTGTTAAAAGTACCGGGTAGCCCTTTATTGCAGCAATGCTGCTAATAGATAAAGCATCTGCAAAACTTTCTCCCGTTGCAATAATAACTGGTGTACCTTCCTTTACGTTTAACTCTTTAGTAACTAATTTGCAGGTATCATATCTATCCTTGCCTGATAACCTCTTTATATTATTAAATCCAAGGCCCTTTATCTGGGTTTCAATCTGCGGCGGTAATGCTTCTTCTCCTCCAAGAATATATACTGTTCCATCTTTTTCTAGGTGATTCTTAATATATTCTAAGGCTGCTTCATTATCTTTAGAGTTTAACCCTCCAAGTAGTATAGGAGCATCTAAACTTTTTGCTAAAACACTTCCGCATAATGCGTCAGGGTAATTTTCCCCTGTTACTAATACAACATTTTTAACTTTGCCAGTATTAAGTTTTTCTGCTATAACTTTTGATGTATCAAATCTATCTTTGCCAGCTAATCTTTCCTTATTATATACAACTTCTCCACCAGGGGTTTCCCCATCGTCATACCATCCGCCTATATCAGTGCTTTCATTTGATGGTAAGCTCTCATCGCTTAACCTATTTAATGTAGTAACAACATATTTATCTTTTTTATTTCCTTTAGCATCAGTATAACTTTGAACACTCTTACCATCTTTTCTAACCTTAGCAATTAGTTTATTAGGATTATCAATATTTACTGCCTCATTTCCTTCAAAACGATAAACTGCATAGTATGTGGTGTTTTTATCATTATCATCCCATGTAATTGTATTACCATTCTCTCCATTTACCATATCAGTAATTACTGGTGCCTTTGGTACTACTCCGCCCTTCCATAGCATTGCTGGTACAAGCGCCTTACTTGCCCATAAATCGTTCTTTATAAGATCTGCAGCCGAAATGGCATTAGGATAGTTTGCTCTAAATGAATTATAGGTAAAAATCACTGTACCATCAATATTTGGATTTGCTGCATTAAGCCTAAGTTGGCGTGCAATCTCTTGATCCCCAACTCCTAAAGTATTCCAATATGGATCACTTGAAACTTCGTCATCAGGATTTAGCCAATACAGACCAACGCCAATATACAACTGGGTTCTGACATCAGGATTAGCTTTTAATAGGTCTGACCACCATGATGATACAACTCCATAAGGTGCAGCTGAATTTGCAAATGTCCAATATACCTGTGGACATATATAGTCTATTATCTCGTCTAAGACCCATTTCTTTGTATCTGCATAAGCTCGGTCATAGTTTGGTATTCCAGCATTTGTATCTGAGCCATCTAGATGTCCATCTTTTTTGTTTCCCCAAACTCCTGCAGGACTTACTCCAAACTTAACCCAAGGCTTTACTTCATTTATTTTATTATGAAGGTTACTCATGAGAGTATATGTGTTATCTCTGCGCCAGTCCTCAATCTTAGAGAACTTAGCTTTATCTGCATATGTGTCATAGGTAAGCTGATCACCATAACCTTTATCAAATCCTCCAACACTCCCAATATAGAAATAGTCATCAAAGTGTATTCCATCCACGTCATAATTATTGACAATTTCCATTACGCAATCTTCTACATACTCTCTTGCAGCAGGGATTCCAGGGTCAAGTACAAAGCGGTTTCCTGCAACCTTTACCCAATCTGGGTGCTCTTTATATACGCTATTTGGTACCTTATTTAGCATTTCCCCAACCTCAGTTAAATTTGATAAAGTCTTCCCTGTTTCATCTTTATAGAACGATGCTGGCATAGAAACCCTGTATGGGTTAACCCATGCATGAAGCTCAAGGTTTCTTTTATGAGCCTCATCAATTGCAAACTGCAGTGGATCAAATCCAGGATCAACATTTTGTTTTCCAGTTAGCCAATATGACCATGGAGCAATCTCAGACTTATAGAGCGTATCCGATGATGGTCTTACTTGGAACATTACTGCATTGCAGCCTGCGCTTTCAAGATAATCAAATATCTCTATAAGATCTTCCTTTTGCCTTTTTGCACGAAGATCTGAATCCTCTATATCCCATGTTTCTGTAGATGGCCAGTCTATATTTACTACAGTACTTACCCATGCTGCACGCATCTCACGCTTATTAATAGGCGTTTTATCTGGGATATTATACTTATCCCATGGTGCAGGTATTCTTGTTTTAATATATTTTTCTACTTCTTCATTTAATGTAACTACTGCAGCATCTATCTCCTCTTGAGTTGCATGTATATCATCTAAAACCTTTTTAGCTTCTGAAAGTGCTAGCAATACGGCGTCTTTTGCAGCCTTTGGGTATTGTCCTCCAAGAGTTCCAACTGTTGTTGAATCAACCTTAGATTTTGCATCCTTTATGGCAGTATCAAGAAGAGCCTTGCCTACTTCTAATGGAACCATTGTATCTTCAAAAGCCTTTATTGCGTTATTTAGATTATCCAAAGCATCGTCAATATCTTTTTGAATCACTGCATTAACTTTTGAAGCTTTTGCAGCAGCTATTGCAGCTTTAAAATCATCTATTGATTTTTGAGGATATTGGCCTGGCTCTGTGCCTGCAATCGCTCCAGCATATAATCTATTTGCTAAGTCTATAGCATCATCTAAAGCTTTTGTATCAAGAGGTGGAACTACTTTTGAATCAAATTCTTCAACAGCCTTTGATAAAGCAGCTTTAGCATCTTCTATTATTTCTTTAGTAGCAGATCCATTGTCATAAACCGCCTTTGCAGCATCTATTGCATTCTTTAGAGTCTCCTTTGCTCCTTCTCTATACTCCCCAGGCTTATCTCCCTCAACTGCAGCATTTAATTTTTCTTCTGCAGAAGTTATTTTGGACAAAAGACCTGGTTTATCTAATAGAGGAATCTGTGCGTCCTTAAATGCATTAACTGCATTACTTAAATTGGCTGCTGCATTATCTATATCCTCTTGTACTGTACTAGGCATAAATGGTTGTGCAGTTTCTAATGCAGTAGTTAATTTTGCTATAGAGCCTTCAGGATATTGTCCTCCCTTATCCCCTTCAACTGCACCAATAAGCAAGGATTTTGCCGTTCCGATGTTTCCTATAAGCGCAGTTTTATTTATAGTTGGAACTTGCTCAATATTATATATAACTGTTAAATCATCAATATAGATTGTGCTGTTTACTCTTCCGCTATCTGAGATTTCTACCAATCCAGGCATAATATTTATTAAAAGCCCTGTTGTTTTATCTAATCCAACCTCTGATATATCACATGTTACAAAATTCCAGCCTGATTTCATTACCGAATCTTTTATAAAGTTTAAAGTTTTAGCAGAACTTCCGTCAGATTTTCTACCCTCTGCTCGCAGGCTGAAAATAGGCTTATCATTACCATAGAGCCAAAAGCCGATTTTATTTGGTGTATCCTCTCCAGTGAATTTTAATGCCGGATTAGGATAGCCTGCACCTTTTACATAAGCACTTGCAGTTCCTTTTGTACCTTCAAAATTATAATCTATTCTAAATGACCTATTACCGTCTTTTACATACTGTGGCTCAGTATTATAGGAAAGCTTAGGTGGTGTACCACTAGCACTATCTGCATTCCACTGAACATTGCTCTTTCCGTCTCCATGGTCTTCATAATCATCAATAATTTGGTGCCTCTCTTTTATAATCTCTGTATTTCTATAGGCTTCAACTGCTGAATTAAGTAAATCTGTAGCATCATAAATATCTTGTATTGTAGAGCTTTCATTATCTCTTATACTTATTACAGCATCGATTGAAGATTTAAGCCCTTGCCTCTCTTTTTGTGGATATTGTCCATGGCCTGTTCCTTCAGATGTACTATTATAAATATCTTGTGCAGTTTCAATTGCATTATTAATCTCAGTTACATCCTTTGTTTCGCTTCCATACACTGCTACAAGATCATCAATATATATTGTGCTGTCAACCTTATCACCAGCTGATGTAGCAACAATCCCAGGCATTAGAGTTATACAAAGTCCCGTAGTTTGGTAAGATGGATCTACTGTATACTCCATGTATCTCCACCCTACAAAATCCAATGCACCATTTATATTCTGGTTTGTATTGGTTGCGCTAGTAGTTATTCCTGATCTAAACTCTGCTCTTAATGAAAATGTCTTAACTCCATTTCCATATACCCAAAATCCTATCTTTTGCGGTACTTCACCTGGATTAAATACAATGCCTTTCCCCACATTAGGCCTTGAATAGGCACTTGCGGTACCGCCCACTTTGCTTAAAGTATAATCAAACCTAAGTGAGCTTTCCCCGCTCTTCTTTATATTAGTATCATATGAAAGTGTTGGTGGAGTACTGCTTACACTATCTCCTGTCCAATTTATCATACTTTTGGCAACTCCATCTACAACTTTGCCACCTTCAAAGTCATCTAGCACTATAACTGCAGCAACCTCAACTGTTGCTGTAACGCTTGTTTCTGTCCCATCTATTGTACCTGCAACAGTAAATCTTCTAGTTGAGCCGCATTTATCCTTTGGATCTATTTCAGGCCAAGTAACAGGAAGTACTTCTTTTGTACCATCATCATAGGTTACTAAAACAGTACTTGGAAGCTTTGGTGCTACACCAATACCTGTTTTTACATATATGTCTTCAACATCTACTATTTGAGCAAGCCTCTCTACTGTTACATTAGCTTCTACTTTTATTTTGCTTCCTTCAATGGTTCCATAAACTTTAAATGAGCCAACCTCTTTGTATGCCTCAGGTGGCACTTCATCCCACTTTACTTCCACGGATTCCTTCGTACCATCTGTATATGTTACATTTACACTAGTTGGAAGCATTGGTGGTATTCCTTCACGAGTTTTAATATTTACCTCTTCATATGATTCAACTGAAGGATATACTATAAAGTTTCCTTCTGCCTTTAATTGCGTCCCATCTACCGTGCCTTTTATCCATTTTACACTTGGATTTGTAAAATCATTAAAAGGTGCAGCATTTTCATAATCTTTAGCATTTGGTGTCTCCCATGTAACAGGAAGAGATGAAACGGTTCCGTCTGTATATATAACATCTACCGTATCAGGAAATACTGGAGCTGATTTTTCTTCTGTCTTTACTAAACATGGGCAGATATATTCTATTGTAGGCTCAGCCACTGAAACATGTGCCTTTACGGTCACTGAAGTAGGTATTCCATTAGGATTTATAACTGTACCTGATACATCAAATTTATTTCCAGCTTCAGCATAACTGTCAGCATCTTCTATCTTGTCCCATTTCACCATCATATTAGCTATTTCGCCTGTATCCATATAAACCGTAACTGAAGCAGGTAGTTTTGGATATACGCCTGCTGCAGTAGTAATGTTAACACCTATGCTACTTGCAGGTGTTCCTGTACCTTGTGCATCTGGTGAGCTCTCATTATGAAGTCTATCTAGGGCGGTTACAACATATTCTACTTCACTTGGATCCTCAGTGGATGTATCAATATAACCTTTTATATCTGATCCTACAACTGCTATTAACTTTGTAGGATCTGTTATATCAATACCTTCATCTTTTCGGAACCTATATATTGCATAATACGCATCTATTCCTAAGCTATTTTCAGATTCCCATGTTACTTTTGTTCCATCCTCTACCTTTTCTTTATTTATATTAGTTGGCATAGCTGGTTTAACGTTGCTCTTCCAAGTAGAACATGGAGCTATAGCCTTATTAGCCCAAGCAGTTCTAACCCCGTTTTCTACAGCTTCCCTTTTGTAGGAGCCTGTGCTCGGTATTATATTACTGCTTTGGTACAAAAATGAGCCATCAATGCCATGGTTAGTTATATTACTTTTATAATTTGTATTAAGCTGTATCTCTCTTATAATCTCATCTTTTGCATAAGGGTCTAAAAATCCTGTTTCAGTTGGATTTGAAGTACCATTTACCCTATATAGCCCCATGCCAATATAAATTTTAGTATTAGGATTTGTTACGTTATTTGCCCACCATGCAGCTATTACACCATATGGAGCAACATCACGTCCAAAAGGCCAATATACTTGAGGACATATATAGTCAATTAATCCTTCATTCGCCCATCTTAATGTATCTACAAAAGCTCTGTCGTAATTCGGCGCTCCCCCTGCAGTAGGTGAACCATTAGGATGCCCATCTTTCATGTTTCCCCACATACCAGCAGGACTTATTCCAAATTGTACCCATGGTTTTTTATCTTTAATCTTTTGGGAAAGCTCATCTATTAGCTTATAGGTGTTATTTCTTCTCCAGTCCCCTCTATCTGTAAAACCATTATCGTACATTTCAAACGTAGCTTTATCATCATAATCATATGCTTTTCCTTCATGGTAGAAATAATCATCAAAATGTACTCCATCTATATCGTACTTTTCAACTACCTCCATTACGCAATCTTCAACCCATTCTCTTACCTCTGGTATACCTGGATCTACAGTATATACACCATCATAGCACTTTTTTATCCAACCAAAATGGGTATTAAATACGCTTTTAGGCAGTTTCTTAAGTGTTTCAATTTCATCATTTCCTACAGCTGTTGCTGCACGGTATGGATTAAACCATGCATGAAGCTCAAGTCCTCTTTTGTGTGCTTCTTCTATAGCAAACTTTAAAGGATCAAATCCAGGTTCTTTACCTGTATCTCCAGTTAAAACCTTAGACCATGGCACTTTATCTGATTCATAAAGTGCATCAGAGGCTGTCCTAACCTGAAACATAACTGCATTTAAATTACTTGAAACAGCAGCATCTAAAATATTGCAGAGCTCTTCCTTTTGTACCCTAACTCTTTCTTCAACATCTGTAATCTTCACTGAGTTAGATGATGGCCAGTCTGAGTTATACACAGTTACAATCCATGTAGCACGCATATCTTCTTTTTTAGGAGTATCTGAATTTAAGTAATCTGTATATGGTGCCCATGCACTCTCATCTGGTGGAGCAGCTTCTGCTGAAGCACTAAGACTAATTGGCAGTATAGGTGCGATTAGAGCAATTGCAATTATTATACTGCATACCCGCTTAAATTTTGCAGAGATTTTCCTGAAATGACTCATCTTTTAACCTTCCTTTCATATATTTAGTTCATTAAAACTACTTTTACATATACATATAACACCCCCCTCAACATAAAGCAGTCCTATGTTTCCAAAATTGTCTGTTTTTGAGCGACTCAAAAAAAACTTAGTCTTGTTATAAAAATAGAAATTTTAAATCAATACTAAGTTGTCGTATAATGTAAACTATAGATTTGTTTTAATAATTGGAAATATCGTGCTACGTAATTGGCAATAAAGATCTGCAATAAAGATTTGTCTAGTTTTTAATAGCTGGGCCAAGCATTTTGCTGCTCGGCCCAAGATGAAATGTTTTGTGTTAAATACTAACTATTATTTTGCAACCTTTTTGTATGCTTCTTGTGCTTGATCAATTATATCCTGTAATCCTTGACCTTTAAGAGCATTATATTGTTTGAAGAAATCATCTGTTGAAATCTTTCCAACTATGCACTCTGCAAGTAAGCTCTCAATCTTAGGCATTATTTGAGCGGATTTTGCAACATAAGCATCTGTTTGGAAAACTGGTATTGGATCAAACAGGTATGGGTCATTTTTTACAAGCCCATTGTAGAACTGCTCTGTATACTTATCAAGCTCTCCAGGCTCTTTACCAGTTAATGCAATCTGCATATAAGCATCTCCAGTAAACATATGAGGTGATGGAGTAAAGTTTATACCTGATTTACGAGCATTTCCAAAGTTATCTACATAAGGTGATAATATCTTTGTTTTGTCCCCTTCAGTTTTGCACTGAGTTCCTTCTATACCATAGCTTGCAAGTTTAACTCCTTCATCACTGAATACGAAATTATAGTAAGAGATTATATCTTTAAGTTTTCCATTCTTTTCAGCTGCAACTGTAAAGTTTGCTGAGTTATACAATTTGTTTCTTGAAGCTATTCTCTGTGATCCATCTATTGGGCTCTTTGGTGGTGCAACAGCTTTGCAGAAAACATCTGGAACTGTTTCTTTAATTAAAATTGCAGCATCTCTTGCTGATGCAGCCCAGCTCATCCATGAACCTGCAAGACCTGCATTTATTGCATCGTCAAGGTTATTTCCCTTATCTGACCATGTTCCACGAGTCATAAACTCTGGATCAAGCAGTCCGTCTTTATAAAGTGCTCTCATTTCATCTAAGAATTTAGGAAAGTTTGGATGGTCATAAGCCAGCATATAAGTTCCGTTGTCATCAACCATGAAGCCTGTGTTATTAGCTACATTCATCCCAAATACAGGCATTAGTGAATAAACATCTCCTACATATGGAAGCTTTTGGCTCTTGTTGCCATCCTTTTTAGCATCCTTATCCTTAAATGCTTTCCACATTGCTTTCCACTCATCCCATGTTTCAGGGTCTTTTGTAATACCTACATTTTTCATCCAGTCGTCTCTTACAGTCCAAGAGAAGGAATATGGCAGGTCAACAATTGTTGGAATACCGTATATCTTTCCATCCTTTGGGTTTCTCAAGAAGGCAAACTGATCTTCAGTAAATCTAGATAATATGTTTTTTCCATTAGTCTCTAGTACATCATCAATTGGAACTATTGCTTCTTGATCAAGTAAAAGTGATGTAGCGCCATTTATAACCTCTGGAATATCATCAGAAGCTAATGTTGTGGCAACCTTATCATTAAAGCTAGCTGCTGGAACCCAAATATAGTTTATTTTGACGTTTCCTCTCTTCTCAAGTTCTTTAAGAACCATGTTGTCAGTTGATGAAGCAAATGGCTCTGATATGGCTGACATATAAGTAAACTCTAATGGGCCATCACCTTTTTTGCCTGTATCTGCTTCCCCACCTTCCGTTTCTTTCTTACTTCCACATCCAACCAAGCTTGAACCTAGCACCATAACTGTAAGTAATAGTGCCAATAACCTTGTCTTCCTTTTCATTAGATCCATCTCCTTTAAATAATTTTTTAAGTTATTTATTATGATGCTATTCCCTATTTAATAAGGTATTTAGCATATTTTTGACAATCTAATTTCATAAAACAATAAACAATAGGTCATCATCCTTTAACAGCGCCAATTGTAATCCCTGTTACAAAGAACTTTTGAAGGAATGGATATATTATAAGCATAGGAATCATTGAAACAATTATTACTGCATTTTGTATTTGAGCTGGTATAATCATTGCCCCTTCTTGTATCCTTGATGCATCATTTGCCTCGTATAAAGAACCTGATGCCTGAAGTATTATATCCCTAAGTACAATTTGCAGAGTATATTTATCCCTGTCTTGAAGGTATAAAAGTGGTGCTACGAAATCATTCCAATGGCCTACAATAATCCAAAGTGCAATTGTTGCAAGTGCAGCTTTTGAAAGCGGGATAACTAATCCAAACAATATCTGAAAATCATTAGCTCCATCTATCCTCATAGACTCTATAAGGGATTTTGGGATACCCCCTGCAAAGAAACTTCTAAGTACAATTACATAATAAGAACTGCAAAGTACATTTATAATAAGTGCCCAAAGTGAGTTTACAAGTCCAACCTTTTGCATAACAACATATGTTGGAATCATTCCTCCACCAAACCATAGGGCAATCAAAATCATATTTTTAAATAACCTTTTTCCATAAAAGTCGCAGAAGGCTATAGGATATGCTGCAAGGCATATTGTTAAAAGACTGCAAAAACATCCAACTACTGCAACAAATATAGTATTTAAATAAGCTTGGTAAATATATTTGTTTGCAATAATGTCCTTGTAGGCATTTGTTGTTACCTTCTTTGGTATTATAAACACTTCATGCCTTAGTACAGGACCGCTACCGCTTAAAGAAATAGCAAGTACATTTAAAACAGGATATAAAAATATTGCACATAATATACACATCAATATAACATTAAATATATCAAAGGCTTTTTCACCCTTTGTACGTCTATCTTTTACGACCACGTCAATCCCTCCTAAAGCAATGTAGTTTCTGAATACTTTTTACTTAGGTAAGTTGAAAAATAAACAAGTATTAAACTTACAACTGAATTAAATAAACCTACGGCAGTAGCTAAACCATAATTTGCATTTGTAATACCAAGTTTATATATATATGTTGATAGTACTTCCGATACTGAATAGTTAGTAGGCTGCTGCAATAAGAATACCTTTTCAAATCCAACTGACATCAAGTTTCCTACCTGAAGTATAAACATAACTATTATGGTGTTTTTAATTGATGGAAGGGTTATATGAATTACCTGTTTAAACCTTGATGCCCCATCAACCATGGCAGCCTCATACAGTTCTTGGTCAATTGATGTAAGAGCTGATAGGTAAACAATGGATCCCCACCCTATACCCTGCCATATGCCTGAAATTATATATATAGGCCGGAAATATTTAGGCTCCTGCAAAAAGTTGATTGAATCTTTTCCCATAGACCTTAAGAGTGCATTTATGGAACCTGTTGTTGGAGATAATAGATTGTATAACATGCCAACTACAACAACCGTAGATAAAAAGTATGGCAGATAACTTACAGTTTGTACTGTTTTCTTAAAGTGCTTATTTCTCAGCTCATTTAATAATAAAGCAAATATTATGGGAGCTGTGAAGCAAAATAATAAACTATATACATTTAATATAATTGTGTTATACAAAAGCTTGAAAAAATCTGGGTTGCTAAAAAATGTTATGAAGTGCTTAAAACCAACAAACGTACTTCCACTAAAGCCTTTTAATATCTTGTAATCATAAAATGCAATACTAATGCCTGCCATTGGCAAATATCTAAAGATTACATAATATACTACAACAGGAAGAATCATTAAATATATTAATCTATCATTCCATATCTTTTTAAATACCTTTTTTGCCCTTACCGTAAATGGAGGGCGATTTTTAACCAATGGTTCTAATTGTTGAGTATTTACATCATTGCTTGTTATATTAACATCAGCCATCATTCACACACCCTTTCCCCATGTCCTAGATCAATACAAGTATTATTATCTTTTACTTTTTACTTTTTACTTTTTACTTCTTACCTATTACTATTTATCTACCTTAATTCTACCAACAGTGGATAAACAAGTCAATGGTTTTTTGAATAATTATTTTATACAGTCAATGCATAATTTGAAATAAAGTTTCACATTCTGACAAAATATAAGGCCTTTAGAGCTTATATTTTACGATTTTACTTATTATCTACTTTGTGTTTTGATGTATATTTGTAACTATTATTTAGGCTCTTTTCTATGTCATCATAGGAACGGTTTGCAACGCAGGTAAAGAGAATATCTATTACTGTAAGTTGGGCTATTCTAGATCCCATGGCTCCACTTCTTTTTACAATTTCTGTTGCACTTGTATGTAAAATAATGTCTGCGCATTGGCTTATAACATTTTTGCCATACTTTGTCATAGCAATTATAACTGCGCCTGAGTTTTGGGCTATATTTGAAATCTCAATCATCTCTCGTGTTGCACCTGAATAGGATATAATAAAAGCTACATCATCCTTTGTAAGAGTTGAGGCAACAGTCATTTGCATATGATGATCGCAGTAGCTTATAGCATTTTTCCCTATACGCATAAACTTAAATTGAGCATCTGTTGCAACAACTCCTGATGCACCTGTTCCAAAGAAAACTATTCTCTTAGCCTTCATTATAGCTTCAACTGCCTTATCAATCTGTTCAAAATCTACAATGTTTAATGTGCTTTCTATTGCCTGTATATTGTTTCTGCATACTCTTTCTGCAATTGTACTTGCCTCGCTTGCATATTTTATATCACTATATTTATCTCCATTATCAGGACTTGGGTCAAATCTATCCCCTATTTCATCATTTATAAGTTCTTTTTTAAGATCTTTAAGTCCTGTAAAGCCTAATGTCTTGCAAAATCTAACCCATGCTGCCTGACTTACTCCTGAACGGATTGATAGCTCTTTAATAGAAAGGTTTAGTACATTGTTTGTATTGTCTAACAGGTATGTTGCTATGATTTTTTCTGTCTGATTTAGGTCGTTGTATATTTCTTTGGTTTTTAATAAAACATTACTCAAGCATTTCACCCCTTCTTATGGTTTTCCAAAAGCTCAAAGGCAAGTTCAACAGCCCCCCATGCTGGATCTTTTGATGATTGTTTAACCTTAGCATTAGGGAACTTGCTGTATGTCTTTTCTATAAATAGTTTTTTCAGTATGCGGCTATTTAGAAGCAATCCTCCAGATATTATAATTGGGAAATGTTTTTCTTCTATTGAAAGCCTTTTAGCCACAGAATCTATTGAGCGTAAAAGTTCATCTGCTGCCTCATTTAATATGGCATATGCGGCAGTGTCTCCAAGCTCAGCAGCTTCATTTACTACATTAGATAAAGACGCCATTCTTGACTTTTCGCTATAGTTTTTATATATCTCTGCTACGATTTCGTTATTTGGACTAACATTTATGGCATCTGCCATAAGATTTGTAAGGATAGTTTGTATGCCGCGTCCATCATACCCTTTCATTGCTGCTTTCAGGCCTTGTACTGCAACCCAATAGCTGCTTCCTTCATCACCAATTATATGCCCCCAGCCACTGCTGCGAGCGGTATTTCCCATACCATCCTGTCCAAATGCAACAGCCCCAGTGCCTGCAATAACTAAAACCCCCATGCTTGATCCAACCTCAGCTGCAAGAGGCGTTTCCATATCGCCTACCACATTTATGCTTTTGCAGTTTGTTAATTCAAATAATATCTCGTTTAGCCTTTCTTTAGAACCTTTTCCGCTTATTCCAGCGCTTCCTAAACAAATAGCAATAGGATGTATGTCCCCTAATTCTAGAAAAAGGTCTTTAAGATTATTATAAACCATCTCATCACTGTTTGAGCATAGGTTTGTTGAGCCTCCTAAAGCTTCACATACTATATTTTTATTCATATCTACTGCACGCAGCAGAGTTTTTGTGCCTCCGCCATCAAGTCCTATAATACAATCCATATTAAAACCCCTCTAATACGGTAGCTGCGCTACCAGAGTATTTTATGATGCCGCAATTATGAAACGCCAGTCATTTCTCTAGCCGTTTCTAGTGCATTGCTTATATGCCCATGACATTTATCTAATATCTTTTTAGCTTCATCAATAGGCATACCCATTTCCGTTATAAATATCGCTAGTTTAACATCATAATTAGTCTTATCTAAAACTTTCTCTGCTTCCTTATAGGATATCCCTGTTGCCTCACTTACAATCTTTTTTGCTCTCTCTATAAGCTTCTCATTTGAAGGCTTAACGTCCACCATTAAATTGCTGTAAACCTTCCCAAGCTTTATCATTGTACCAGTGGACAGCATATTAAGTACCATCTTTTGAGCTGTACCAGCCTTCATCCTAGTTGAGCCTGTAACCACTTCAGGACCTACAATAGGAGCTATAGAAATATCTGAGAACTCTTCAATTTCAGAGTTTTTATTGCAATTAATTGATATGGTGCTTGCGCCGATGGATCTTGCGTATTCAAGTGCACCTATTACATAAGGCGTCCTTCCACTTGCAGCGATGCCTACAAGTACATCCTTTTTGCTAAAGTCTATTCCCTTTAATTCTTCTGCTCCAAGCTCTTTTGAGTCTTCCGCACCTTCTTTAGCCTTGTATACAGCATCTGGTCCGCCTGCAATCAATCCTTGTACAAGATTACTATCTACGCCATAAGTAGGCGGACATTCAACAGCATCTAATATACCAAGCCTTCCTGATGTACCTGCTCCGCAATATATGAGTCTGCCTCCATCTAATATGCGGCATGCAATCAAATCAACTCCATCTGCTATATTAGGTAGTTCCTTTTCTATTGCATAGGCCACTATTTTATCCTCATTATTTATTATCTTCAGCATTTCTAAAGTCGATACTTTGTCTATGTTCGCGCTTTTAGAATTCCTGGTTTCGGTTATAAGTTTTTCTAAATCTATTTTCATATAAACCCCCCATTTAGCTAGTGGACTAGTGGACGTGTGCAAAAATATATTATATAACTATAGTATAAAATATAACTTTTCAAATCAGCTTTGGTCTAGCTATCCAAGCTAAATATATTATATAACTATTGAAATATTTTTTCAATAGTTAATCATAATTTTAAAATAAATTTTCTATTTATTCTCAAACCCATTGAAATTATTGTTTCATAAGTCTATAATTATATTGAAATAAAGTATTAATGAATTTAATTATTAAGAGGTGAACTTATGAAGGCACATGTAAATAATGGCATCGATAATATTGCCCAAGTAGACAAGCTGCTTAAGGGAAAACAACTTGGACTCATTACAACTCCCACAGGTATTAGTAAAGATTTTCGTTCAACCATAGATATATTAAATGAAAACTATAATCTTTCGGCCCTCTTTTCTCCTGAGCATGGGGTTAGGGGAGATATACAAGCAGGCGAAAAGGTTGAAACTTACATTGACGATATAACAAACCTTCCTGTCTATAGTCTATATGGCAGTACAAAAAAGATAAGCCAAGACATGCTAAAGAATATAGAGGTTATGGTATTTGATATTCAAGATGTTGGAGTAAGACACTATACATTTTTATACACTATGACATATGCCATGGAGTCTTGCAAGGAAAATGGGATAAAGTTTGTAGTACTTGATAGGATTAATCCACTTGGCGGGCGTATTGTAGATGGGGCCATGCTTGATGAAAAGTTTTCATCCTTTGTAGGAAAATATTCTGTACCTACAAGATATGGGCTTACAATAGGAGAGTTTGCAAATTATATAAATCAAAAAGAAAATATAGGCTGCGACCTTCATGTTGCAAAATGCAGCAGATGGGATAGAAACCTATATTTTGATGAAACCGATTTGCCCTGGGTTCTTCCTTCCCCTAATATCCCTACAATCGATACCGCTATTTTGTATACAGGCCTCCACCTCTTTGAGGGAACTAATGTATCTGAAGGAAGAGGAACTACAAAGCCCTTTGAATTCATTGGTGCACCATGGATTAATGGAGAAGATTTAGCAAGTATCATGAATAAAAAAGCCATGGATGGTGCTTATTTTAGGCCAGTTTATTTTAAACCTACCTTTTCAAAACATTCAGGAAACCTTTGCAAGGGTGTACAAGTCCATATAACTGACAGAAGCTTAATTAAGCCTTTTGAAATAGGACTTCAATTGTTATATGAGATAAAAAGGCTTTATAAAGAATTTGAGTGGATAAAGCCTTCTAAGCAAAACGAACATTATTTTATAGATCTTTTAGCTGGAAGCTCTGATTTAAGAGATCCTAATTTCAATGTAGAAGACTACATTGAAAGAAATAAAGAAGCCGTCATAAACTTTGCAAAGGAAAAGGAACAATATCATATATATAAATAATAAGATATGGTTTAGTACAGTACCAACGTCAGGCTATGTTAATTTGATTTACTGGAGCAGCGACTTAAATGCCTATTTTTATCAACTTTACTTATTTAGAGAAAAATAGGCATTTCGGAGCAGCGGAAGTCAATCAAATTAACATAGCTGGTTTAAAAGCCAAAAGTTACTTAAATCACATAATAATAAGAGAGGATGAGTATAATGGAAGGATTAAAAATTGGTGTTGTAGGTTCTGGGAGTACATATAGTCCAGAGCTTATGGAAGGTATAATTAAAAGAAAGAAGTCTCTGCCTGTTAAAGAAATTGTTTTAATGGATATTGACGACAGAAAGCTTAAAATAGTTGGTGAGCTTTGCCAAAGAATGATAAAGGCTGCGGATATGGACTGCAATGTAATTCTTACTAAGGATCTTGATACTGCCCTAGATGGCGCAGATTTTGTATTAGCACAAATTCGTGTAGGTAAACTTCCTGCAAGAGTGTTAGACGAAAAGATACCACTAAAGTACGATCTAATTGGTCAAGAAACTACTGGGATAGGCGGCTTTTTCAAAGCTTTAAGAACCATACCAGAGCTTATTAAGATAGCAAATAGGATGACTGAGTTATGCCCTAACGCTTGGCTTATAAACTTCTCTAATCCATCAGGGATTATTGCACAAGCTCTTTTAAATTACACCGATGTAAAGATGATGGGACTTTGCAATGTGCCCATTAACATGAAACTTAGCGTAGAAAAAAAGTTAGGAATTACAGATGCTGAAATAGAATATGTTGGATTAAACCACCTAAGCTGGATTACTGGCATTAAAAAAGATGGCAAGGATTATCTCAAAGATGCCCTAGTCCAAGGAATAAATAGTGATGCAATGAAAAACATTCCATCTAGCGGTTTTGACACAGAGTTAATACAAACCGTTGGTGCTATTCCAAACTCATATTTGGAGTATTACTATTTTAAGAACAAAAAACTTAAAATGCTCAAAGAAGCTGAAAAATGCAGAGGCGAAGTTTGTATGGACATTGAAGAGCAGCTTCTCTCTATATACTCAGACAATGAGCTTCACGTAAAGCCGGATCTATTAAACAAACGTGGCGGCGCAATGTATTCTGAGGCTGCAATATCTCTAGTAGATGCAATTTATAATGATAAGCAAGAAGTCCATGTTGTAAATATACTAAACAATGGCTCATTAGATTTTATGGAAGATAGTGATGTAGTTGAAATCTCAGCAGTTATAGGTAAAGATGGTCCAAAACCTATAAAGATAGAGAACTTCCAAAATCAGCACATAATGGAGCTTATGCGTACCGTAAAGGCTTACGAGAGACATACCGTTGAAGCTGCAATTAAAGGTGATGAAAAAGAAGCTATGCGCGCACTTTTAATTAATCCACTACTTGGGGATTACAACACTTCAAAAGCTTGCTTTGAAGAATTAAAAGAAGCACATAAAAAATACCTTCCTCAATTTAAATAGTATTGGAACGGAAACGGAGGATTACTATGGCTGGCAAATATGTAATAGGTGTTGATGGAGGGAACACTAAAACGGATTACTTCTTATTTGACATAAATGGCACATTTATAGATCATATTCGTGCAGGCACGTGCAGTCATGAGGCATTACCCGGAAGCTATGAACAAACCTACAAAGTTATGAGCCATTATATAAATAGGCTGCTTGAAAATAGTAATATTACAATTGATGATGTAGATTCAGGGGCATTTGGGCTTGCAGGTGCAGATGTCCCCTCTCAAAAACTTAAGCTAACAGAGGTAATTGAGAAAATTGGTTTTAAAAAATTTGCCATGGATAATGATTCATTTTTAGGAATTAAGGCAGGCACCACAAAAGGTTTTGGTGTCTGCTCCGTAAATGGAACAGGTACAGTTGCAGGCGGCATAGACAAACATGGTAATAGACTTCAAGTTGGTGGAATAGGCGATATTGTAGGAGATAAAGCAGGAGGCTCTTATATTGCAAGAAGAGCAATAGATGCAGTTTATGGAGAGCTTTACAGATGCGGAGCCCCTACAAAGATGACAAAACCTGTCATGGAGCTGCTTAAAGTTGATGACAAATACTATTTTGTTGAAGCAGTAAGTGAAAACTTGACCACAAGAAAAGTTCCTTCTTTAGAATTTATACAGGCAGTGTTTGATTCTGCGGATGACAATGATGAGGTTGCTACCCATATATTAAAGGATGTTGCATTAGATCTTGCTAAATCAACTGCAGGATGTATAAATAACCTTGAGTTTGATAATGTTGTAGAAGTTGTTTTGGTGGGCTCTGTGTGGGTAAAGGCATCAACCCCTATAATACTTGATTCATATAAAAAGTATATGAAAAAGTTAACTCCAAAGAGATGTGAGTTTATTCTCCTTACAGTCCCCCCTGCAACAGGTGCCGTACTTTGGGCCTTAGAGCTTTCAAAAGGCTCACCAGTTAGTCCTCAAATAAAGCAAAAAATCATAAACGCAGTGCACATATAAAGGTTAGTATTGGCATTGTAAATTCTGATGGTATTGGTGCTAGACATCCCTACCCCTCCACCTGACACTAACACTAATACCATCAGAGCCAAAATGCCTTTAATATAAAGCCTTTATTTTTTTGCCTTCTCAGCCCTTACAGACTTTCCCTTTATGTTTGTGTATTTAAGACCTTCTAACGCCAGTTTTCCTTTTCCATTTAGTATGTCAACATATGAGCAGCTATTTTGTACATCAATAATTCCGATGTCCACAGCATCAATACCGTCAATGCTTGATATTGCCCCGACTATATCCCCAGCACTTATCTTTTTCTCTTTGCCAGCACTTATATAAATCTTCGTAATGTCTTTATTAAATTGCACTCCCTTATCCATTTTTAATTTAGGCCTTGTTTTACCCTTTTCATAAAAAATTATCTTTGCCTTAGCTATTTCATCCTCTGAAGGAATATCTCCCTTTGGTATCTTATATCCTACATACTCCTCAATTTCATTTAGCATTTTGGTTTCATAATTAGATACTAAAGTTATGGCCTTTCCCATTTTGCCGGCCCTTCCAGTCCTTCCTATTCTGTGTATGTAGCTTTCTTTTTCAACGGGCACATCATAATTTATTATATGGGTTAGGTCTTCTATATCAATTCCACGAGCCGCAACATCAGTTGCTATTAAAAATCTAAACTCTCCCCTTTTAAACATCTGCATTATATTTAGCCTATCATCTTGAGGCATTCCTCCATGAAGTTCCTTGCAGGAATATCCCTTACCCTTCATGTGTTTAAATACCATATCCACGTTATCCTTGGTTTTACAAAATATAATACAACTATCTGGATTTTCCGTGTATATTATATCATCTAAAATATGGAGTTTTTCATCTGCCTCTGCTTCATACCATACCTGCTCAATATTTTCTGTTATGACGTTTTTTGAAGCTATCTCTACACTAGTTGGATTAATCATATATTTTTTGCATAGGCTCTCTATTTCATATTCCATGGTTGCTGAAAATAGCATTGTCACTCTTTCTTTTGGAAGATATTTTATTATATCCTCCACCTGATCTACAAATCCCATATCAAGCATCTTATCAGCTTCATCTATAACTAAATATCTTATGTCATCTACAATAAGTGTGCCTCTTTCTATATGATCCATTGTTCTGCCTGGCGTACCTGCTACCACGTGGACCCTTTGCTTTAATTCTCTTGATTGTATACTAATAGGCTGCTTGCCAAAAATAGCGGAGCATCTTACTTTTCTGAGCCTTCCAATGTTCTCTATATCCTCTTTTATTTGAAAACACAGCTCCCTTGTGGGTGTAAGTATAAGTGCTTGAGGATTCTTAGTCTCTATATCTATTTTCTCGCAAATAGGTATACCAAAAGATGCAGTCTTGCCACTTCCTGTTTCTGATTTTACTATTACATCTTTTTCTTCAAGAAGCAAGGGTATTACCTTATCTTGAACCTCTGTAGGGTTTGTATATCCTAACCTTTCTATTGAATCCAATATTTCTTCCCTTAATCCATAATCTTTAAAATTCTTTTTATCCATAAATTTTTTACCTCTTATATTATTATTTATATATAGTTTGCTAATAGTGAAAACATATTCCCCAAATAAGATTTATGTGGAGTTTTCATAACATTATAACATATAGTTTTTTAATTATCATTTCCCATAAGTCCTACATAGCTTGAAAAAATCCCCAATTATTTTCTGTATATTAAAGGATTTTTGTTATAATTGTTTAATTATTTATATAACAATATTATTGAGGATGTGGCTGCATTGAAAAAAGATTCCATTAACGAGTATGAATTATATCTTTTTAATGAGGGTACTAACTATTATAGTTATCGTATGCTTGGTTCCCACTTCACAAAAGTTAATGAGGCATTAGGTGTACAATTTACGGTCTGGGCTCCTAATGCAAAGAGTGTATCAGTTGTAGGTGATTTCAATAATTGGAAAGAGGGCTTAAATGCCATGGAGCCTTTAGGTGATTCAGGTGTTTGGACCACATTTATACCTGATCTTAAAGAGATGGAAATTTACAAATATAAAATTGAAACCAAAGGCGAAAACGGAGACAAAATACTAAAAAGCGATCCTTACGCATTCTACAGCGAAGTTAGGCCAAATACAGCAAGCCGTGTAGTATCTATTGATGGATACTATTGGAATGATGAATCATGGCAAGAGAAAAAGGAAAAGACACCGCCCTATAATATACCCATATCCATATATGAAGTACATCTTGGTTCATGGAAATTAAATAAGGATAAAGGTTTTTTAACCTACAGAGAACTAGCAGATGAGCTAGTGGATTATGTACTTTATATGGGATATACCCATATTGAACTTCTTCCTGTTTCAGAATTCCCATTTGATGGATCATGGGGATATCAAGTTACAGGGTACTTTTCCGTAAACAGCCGCTTTGGTACTCCAAAAGATTTTATGTACTTTGTTGATAAATGCCACCAAAATGGAATAGGGGTTATACTAGATTGGGTTCCTGGCCACTTTCCTAAAGATGCCCATGGTCTTGCAAAGTTTGACGGTACATGTTTATATGAGTATGAAGATACAAGACTAGGCGAGCATAAGGAATGGGGCACCCTTGTATTTGATTATGGAAAAGCTGAAGTTAGAAGTTTCCTTATATCAAATGCACTCTTTTGGTTAGATTATTATCACATAGATGGTTTAAGGGTGGATGCAGTAACATCCATGCTTTATTTAGACTATGGAAGGGAAAACGGGGAATGGGTTCCAAATAAATATGGTGGGCGGGAAAATCTTGAGGCCATAGATTTTATGAGAAAATTAAATGAAGCAGTATATAAGTATTTTCCTAATACCATGATGATAGCTGAAGAATCAACTTCATGGCCAATGGTAACCATGCCAACATTTATAGGGGGGCTTGGGTATAGTCATAAATGGAATATGGGCTGGATGCATGACATACTAGATTATATGTCCAATGATCCAATATATAGAAAGTGGAATCATGACAAATTGACATTTTCTATGATGTATGCTTTTAGTGAAAACTATATATTGCCTCTATCTCATGATGAAGTTGTACATGGTAAAAAATCTCTTATTGATAAAATGCCTGGAGACTACTGGCAAAGGTTTGCAAATCTCCGCCTTCTTTTTTCATATATGATCACTCACCCTGGAAAAAAGCTTCTATTTATGGGAGGAGAATTTGGTCAGTTTATTGAATGGAAATATTATGATAGCCTAGATTGGCACCTTTTAGAATATGAGATGCATTATAAGCTGCAGCAATTTGTTAAAGAAATAAACCATCTTTACATAAACCAAAAGTCTCTTTGGGAAATAGATGATAGTTGGGATGGCTTTAAATGGATAGATGCTAAAAACCACGATCAAAGCACCATTTCATATATAAGAATCGGCAAATCTAAATATGACTACATTATAGTAATACTAAACTTCACACCCGTTGTTAGAGAAAATTATAGAATTGGAGTCCCTGATTATGGCGAATACGTAGAAATACTAAACAGCGATAAAACAAGATTCGGTGGATCAGGACAGTTAAACATTGATCCCATAAAATCAGAGGATTTACCTTGGCACAACTTTCCCTATTCAATGTGTATTAAAACTCCACCCTTGGGGGCATCTTTTTTTAAATTAAATCATATCTTGGTATAACACTAATTTCAGGATATGTTGATTTTACTTACACAACGACTTAAATGCCTATTTTTGTCCACCTTACTTATTTTAAAAAAAATAGGCATTTTGGAGCGGAAGTCAACCAACATATCCGGTTTGAAAACCAAAATTTTATAATAGAGCTTACTATCATAAGGAAATATAAGGAGGGTTTATTTGATATGTTAAATGTATTAATGGCTGTAAGTGAGGCGGCACCCTTTGCAAAAACTGGTGGTCTTGCAGATGTGGCTGGCTCACTGCCAAAGGCACTTATAAAAGGTAATGAAAATGTTAAGGTGGCAGTAATAATGCCTTTTTATAAAACCATACCTCAAAATCTGCGTGATAAAATTGAGCACAAGAAATATATATATGTAAGGGTTGGATGGCGAAACCAATACTGCGGTATAATGACCTGCAAATATGAAAATGTCGATTTCTACTTTATAGATAATGAATACTATTTTGGAAGAGCTGGCTTATATGGGTATGAAGATGATGCAGAAAGGTTTGCCTATTTTTGCCGTGCAGTGCTTGAAGCTATTCCCCATATTGACTTTACACCAGATATAATCCATTGCCATGATTGGCAAACCGGGATGATACCATTTCTTATGAAAACCCAATACCAAAACAATCCTATATTTAAGGATATAAAAACAGTTTTTACAATACACAACTTAAAATACCAAGGAATCTTCCCAAAATCCATATTACACGATTTATTTAGCATAGACTTAGATGAGTACTTTACAGATGATAAACTAGAGTTTAATGGAAATGCTAATTTTATGAAAGCAGGTATTGTTTATTCAGATAAAATAACCACTGTAAGCCCTACTTATGCAGGCGAAATACAATACCCATTCTTTGGAGAAGGTCTCCATGGAATATTGAATGCTAGAAAAAATAGCTTATATGGAATATTAAATGGTATAGATTATGATGAATACAATCCATCTATTGACAGCCATATATTTTATAAGTATAATAATTCCAATTTGGATTTTAAGAATCAAAATAAGCTGAAGCTCCAAGAATCTTTAAATCTTCCCAAAAGAATAGATGTTCCAATCGTTTCGATAATATCAAGACTTGTTTCCCAAAAGGGTATTGACCTTATAAAATGTGTATTACATAAAATACTGCAGTTAGATGTACAAATGGTTATTTTAGGTACTGGAGATAAACATTATGAGAGCCTTTTTAAAAACGCAGCTTATAACTATAGGGGGAAAGTATCTGCAAATATAATGTTTGATGATGATTTAGCACATAAAGTATATGCGGGTTCAGACCTTTTGCTTATGCCATCATTATTTGAACCTTGCGGGCTTGGCCAAATAATTAGTTTAAGGTATGGCTGCATACCAATAGTTAGAGAAACAGGCGGACTTAAAGATACGGTTACATCTTTTAATGAAATAACTAGAGAAGGTAATGGATTTAGTTTTACCAATTACAATGCCCATGATATGCTCTACACCATAGAAAGGGCTATTAAAATTTATAAAGATGATAAAACTTGGGCTATGCTTGTTAAAAGAGCCATGGAATGTGATTACAGCTGGAATGCCTCAGCAAGACGATACTTAGAGCTTTATGATGAATTGATTCAGTAACAGATGGTGCTTAGGGATTTTGAGGACTATGCAAACACTCATGAAAGGCTTGAGAGAGATTTTAGGCAGCCTAGCCTATGGTATGAAAAATCCATAATAAATATTGCAAACTCTGGTTTTTTCTCTAGTGATAGAAGTATAGAAGATTATAACAAAAGTATATGGAATCTAAAAAAGATTGAATTTTAGAAGAGGTGGTTAAATGAGAAGAAGGCTTAGAATTCTTTATGTTGCAGCTGAGTGTGACACTTATGCTAAGGTAGGAGGCTTAGCTGATGTAAGTTACGGGCTTCCAAACGCATTATCACTCAGCTTTGATAAAATAGATATACGAAGGGTTATGCCTCTTTATAGAGATGTACCCTATAATCTAAAGTATAAATATGATTATTCTGTACCAATGGGGGATAGATTTCAATCCTGCATTGTTAAAACAGACCCTTCTGGAAAAAATGTGCCAACATATTTTATAGGGAACCATTGGTACTTTAATAGGGATAATATATATAACTATTATGATGATGGCGAGCGTTTCCTATTCTTTTGCAAAGCAGTGGTTGAAATGCTTAAATACATCCCGTTTAAACCAGATATAATATATTTAAATGATTGGCACACGGGATTTATACCCCTACTATTAAAATGGAGCAACTTAGATATCAAAACCATATTCACAATACACAACCTAAAGTACCAAGGCTCAATATCTGATGATTATGTGAAAGATTATTCCCCTAATGAAGAAGATTTAATTAATATAGGATATCCTGATACATTAAACTTCATGAAAGCTGGCATACTCTACTCTGACTATATAACAACTGTAAGCAAAAATTATAGAGAAGAGATATTAACGTCTGAGTTTGGGGAGGGTATGGACAAGCTCTTAAGTGAAAAAGGAATGAAGTTTAAAGGCATACTAAATGGAATAGATACTAAAAAGTACAATCCCTTAAACAGCAATGAAATAAAGATACCTTACAGTATAGATACAATTGAGGATAAAAAGGAAAATAAGCACCTTCTGCAAGAAGAACTTAATCTCCCCATATCAGACGTCCCACTTATTGCATCTATTACAAGAATTAATAGTGAAAAGGGAATTGATCTTATAATAAATGCACTGGAGAACATGGACAAAAGCAAGTTTCAATTTGTACTACTTGGAACTGGAAACATGTATTATGAAAAAATATTAGAAGGGATACAACAAAAATACCCGAACAGCGTATCAGTAAATATTGGGTTTGATTCACCATTAGCTAAAAGAATATATGCTGGGTCTGATATGTTTGTTATGCCTTCAAGCTATGAAGCCGGAGGCCTTGCAGCAGTTTATGCAATGAGATATGGAACCATTCCTATAGTTCATAATACTGGTGGACTTAAAGATACCGTTATAGATTTTAATGAAAGCCCCACAAAATCTAATGGCTTCCTCTTTAATAATTTTACAAATGAAAATTTTATACAGGCATTAGAACAAGCTATATTGCTATACAACACAGATACTTGGAAAAGTATGATTAAAAACGCCATGAAAGCTGATTGGTCATGGGACAGAGTAATACCTGAATATATAGAAATATTTAAAGAGCTAATACCACAATATTAACTCCGCTAGTCCACAAATAAGTTTGTGGACTGTTTTGTTTTTTATATTCAAATATTGTTAAAATAAAGAATACTTGATTGGCTTTCATTTAAGATAATCAAGTATTCTTTATTAATCTATTGTTGACTTTATATATTTTACCTAATAAGAAGCATCCCACAAAGCTCTGGAATATTAATTGAAAGTATACCATCTATAACACAATATTTTTTATTATCGTCTAAAATATCATACAGGGTTTCAACATTCCATATGCTTAAGTTTATATTAAGTTTTAAAGTTTCAAATTCACTTCTATTAAATAATACTAGTGCAAATCCATTATTTCTGCTTTCTCCAAAAACATCCCTGCCCTTTTTAATTAAGCGGACATAGCCATATACATCTTTTTCATAGAGCAAAGGGATGAAATCACCTGTTCTTAGCATGTCAAAGCTGTTTCTTATATTAGTAACTTTTTTATACCAGTTTAATATATATTTATTTTCTAATCCCCAAGGGTAGGTTCTTCTATTAAATGGATCAATAGAACCTTGAAGGCCTGCTTCATCTCCATAGTATATGCAAGGAGCGCCAGGGAAAGTCATTTGAAATAGAGATATTAGCTTTAGCCTTTTTATGGCCAATTCCTCTTTTTCAGCGGTTAAAGGTGCAAGATCATCATTTATATTTTTGCCAAGTAAATTTATAATCCTTGCGGTATCGTGAGTTCCTGCTATATTAAGGGCTGAATAGAATGAGTGAATCGGGTAGTTTTCATTAAGGCTCATTATTATGCTGTTTAAGTATTTACCATCTATTTGACCTAATAAAAATTTTATGAGCCCATCTCTAAGAGGATAATTCATGGCAGAGTCAATCTCTTCTCCAAGCAGGTATTCTTTTAATTTATCGTAGCTTACCTTGTTTGAAGCATCCTCCCATACCTCCCCTATTATTATGGCATCTTTATCTATGGATTTTACTCTTTTTCGTAAGTGTTTTAAAAACTCATCTGGAAGTTCATCCACCACATCTAATCTCCAGCCTTGAGCACCCTTTCCCATCCAATTACTTATTACGCTTTCATCATTTTCAATAATATAATCCATAAAGCCTGCATCTAATTCATTTACATTTGGAAGGGTTTTTACTCCCCACCAACATTCATAGTCATTAGGATGATCTTTGAATTTATACCATGAATAATAGGGTGAATATTTTGATTTGTATGCACCAATAGAATCATAGGTGCCATATTTATTAAAATATATACTATCACTGCCTGTATGGCTAAACACCCCATCAAGTATTATTGAAATACCTAGTCTTTCGGCAGAGTCGCATAACAATTTAAATGTTTCATTTTCTCCAAACATGGTGTCTATATTCATATAATCTCCAGTGTCATATTTATGGTTAGATTTAGCTTTAAATATTGGATTTAAATAGATTGCACTTACGCCAAGACTTTTTAAATAATCAAGTTTTTCTATAATGCCTAACAAATCCCCTCCAAAGAAGTCATTACAAACATCGTTCTCTTTAGCGGACTTATCTATAGGGTAGGGATCCTCATACCAATCTTTATGAAATATTGAGTCGGGTTTTACATGGCCCATGCTATTTTTACTTTTATTAAATCTGTCAACAAATATCTGGTATACTACTGCATCTTTAAACCAAGAAGGAGTTTCAAAGCCTGATTTATATACAGTTATTTGGTAGGAGGCAGGCGGGTGATCATATACCTTGCCAACTCCCCCAAGTAGTTCATCATTATTGCCATAATAATATGAACTTTCATTGCTTAATTCCACAATAAAATAATACCAGAGAATCATGGGAGTATTAGGGGAGATAAAATCTACTTCATATATATTATTATAAGAGTCGACTTTTTTCATAGGTATTTTCTCTTCTTTAAAGTCGTTTTTCCAAAGCCTAATATATACTGATTTTATAGATACGTCATCTAAAGAATCACATGGTGAAAGCTCAAGCCTGAGCTTAATATTTGTATTTGTTTCGACTGCCCCAAATGGATTTCTATAAAAGATATTATGAGAATCGTGATACATAATATTTGCCCCCCTCCACAGTATATGTATAGTATATATTATGTATTTTAACAATATTTGAATATACAAAACGTAAAACAGTATGATATTTTAGATGATAACAAAAAATATAATATTATAGATGGTACGCTTTCAATTAATATTTCAAAGCTTTGCGGGATGCTCCTTATTAAATAAAGAATGCTGCAGCCAATTAAATTGGCTTGCAGCATTCTATGTTATAGATTACTTACTAATGATATATATTCATCCGGCTTTACACCTTCATAGCGAACGAAAGCCCTTTTAAATGAATAAGTATTTTCATAGCCTACCATATTTGCAACCTTATTTATGTCTAAGTTCTTTTCCCTCAAAAGCTCTTTTGCTCTCTCCATTCTGAGTCTGCTAATGTAGTCGGAGAATTTAATTCCAGTAACCTCTTTAAATATTTTAGAAGCACTAGATACAGACATATTAAACACATCTGAAAGTTCCTTTAAAGACATATCAGGGCTATTATAATTCTTATTCACATAAACTAATAATTTGCCCCCAATTTCCACAGTTGATGGTGTATTGGAATATTCTATTCTATCGCATATTAACTTGCCCACCTCATATAGATATTTCCAGATCTCTTGTAAATCTCTTCTCTGCATTTTGCTTGAGAATTGTTTTTCGTATATTTCGCCATCTATATTTAGCTCATTTAAAACTCTAACCATGGTCTCCATTATAAGTAGAACTAATTTTGTCATGGCCCTCTCAGACAGGTTTTTCTTTTCGTTTTCAGACTTTATTTCATCTAGTATTTTGTTTACAGTTGTTAAATTTCCTAATTTCAAATTATTTATAAGCTGTATTTCCCAATCAGTAGGATAATAATAATCATCAATATCTAATACCCCTCTGTTTACTGCCATGCTATTCCTTGTAAACCTTACGTATCTTAGATTCTCGTTTGCTAAATAGTAAGACTTACTTATTCCTAAAAGCCCTTTTTCAACATTTCCATATACAATATCAGGTCTTATCATAGAGCTTTTCTGCATCTCTTCCATTATCTCTAATGCAATATCTTTTACCAAATCATCACTAGGCTTATTTGGGGCTGATATTATAATTGCTTTATCAGCATTGGCAACCTCAAATAATTCATAATCTATTTTTGCCTTATTCATTATCTTTTCAATAACCATAATTGTTATTATTTCTACCTTTTTACTCTTTTCAATGTCTGAAAGATCGCTTATGTAGTCAAAGTTAACCAAGAGTGTGCAAAAGTACATATCATCAGTATAATTTAATCCAAATTCATCTAATCTATTAATCAACTGATCATCTTTAAAGTAGCCTCTTATAAGCATAAGGAGTGCATTTCCTCTAGCAGCACTTTTGTAGTCTTTTATGTTTTGCTGAAGATAATTATTTTCTTTTATAAGCTGATTAATTGATTTTTCTATAAGGCTATATTCTGAAGATGCCCCTTTTACCTTTTCATGGTCATTTTTTATGCTTATAGATATATTATTTAAAAGTGCGTAAAGTGGCTTATAGCTTATTTTAGCTAGGAAAAAAGCAACAACCATACCAAAAATAAGTGATATTATTATAACCCAAATTAAACCAGCTACATTCTTAATATTAATTATATCTGAATTATTATTATAGTATATCTCATATTTCCAGTTGCATGCTTGAGAGTTAATTGTAAAGCTTTGCATGTTTTTATTGTTAATATCAAAATCATCTTTTACTCTTTTGTATACTAGAGCATCATCATCTGATATAGAAATGCTTACAGGCCCTAATCCTTCAATATGCTGTATAGAAGACTTTAAAAGCGGGCTATCCACTAAAAGTACCAGAACCGCCCTAGGCCTATTTACCATCTCCAAGCTTTGCATTACAGGAATAACTTGTCTCTCATTCCCCCACAACTTCATCTTAACTGGTTTCATAACATTAAAAATACTATATTTACCTACAGAGTCTCTAAGTAATTCCATTGTCTCTTCATCAAATTTAGTAACATGTGAGAAAAAGTAATCTGAATCATATATATCTTGATGTGATATAACCATATGCTTGTCTGGATATATAAGCATACCATAGGTTAGAATTCCTGATTCACTTGTTATATTATGGAGTTCTTTCTTAAGCTCGATTTTTTTTAATATATCAAATTCATCGTCATATACATCAGAATCAACCATTAGCTTTTTGACCCATGTAGTATTGCTCATTCTCTCACCAATGCTTTTAAGTTCTATTAGTTTCTTATCTACATTGTCTGATATACGTATTGCATCAGCTTTATTCATATTATAGGCATCTTGTTTAGCCTTTTTTATATCATTATTTATATTAACTGTACTAAATACAATTATAGGAATAACTAAAATAGCAGTGTATGAGAAAAATGTTTTTTTAAATGTATTACTACTAAATAATTTTTTAAACACATGCTTCCCCCTCTTATTGAGTCTTTAAGTGTATTTAGCAACGGCACAATGGCAGAGTGGAATTATATCCATCTGCCATTGTAATGCTATGATACTAGTTTTAGATTTCTTTATCTAACCATAGGTCATTCCAGACTATTGTATCTGTCAAGCAACTGTTGATCTATCTCTATTAATCTATCAAGTCCTAACTTTTTAAGCTCTGCCATATATTGATCCCAGTCATCTAAGGATTTCTGACCTAGTGCAAGCTTTGTTGCAAGCTCTGTTGAATATGTTGTTAGATTATTTAAGATTTTTGTCTTTTCTTCAAGCTGCTCCTCACTTGGAATGGCTAAGAAGTTTGTATTCATGCTTGGGAAATAAGGTTTATATCCCATAACTTTTAACTCATTTTCTGATCTAGCTTTAGAAACTCTATTAGGATCAAGCTCATACTCTAGATTAGAAAATTGTACACGTGGAAATACAGTATCTCCAAAAAGCTGGTTTCCAGTTATTTTACCGCTAGCTGCTTGTTCTTCTTCTGACCCATTATTTATAAATACGTTTGCTCCATCTTCATTCTTTTTATAAGTCTCTCCTTCAATACCCCAGAATCCAAGATTTGCAAACTTTTCTGAGTATATAATGTCGAAGAATGCAATTGCAGCTTCTGGATTTTTACAATCCTTTGTAACAGCATATTTTAACCATACAAGGAATGGGGGCTCAAGTTGTGCTGCAGGTTCTATGCCATCTTTTGCTTTGAGGGGCATAAGAGGAATATACTCAGGGTTTTCTGCTCCTTGTATTGTAGGCTCTAAATAATCTGCTAAGTTATATTCATGTAATGATGAAATCTTATTTTCAATTACCTTCTGTTGTCTTTGCTCCCATGTGCTTCCAACTAAGCTTGTGTCAAGTACCCCCTCTTTAACAAGCCTTTGAAGATATGCAAAATAATCCTTTACACCAGGTTGATACCAAGGTGATACTACTTTATTGTTCTCAACATCTACTGATGTTATATCTGTTCCAAGTCCAAACCACTGGGCAATTTCTCCGTTAAACATAGATGGATCATAATACATTACCTCATCTTTTACGCCATTTCCATTAGCATCGTTTTCTTTCATCTTTTTTAAAGTTTGGAGATATTCCTCTGCTGTAGTTGGTACTGGAAGGCTTAACTTATCGAGCCAGTCTTTCCTAATTAGCATTGTAAGTGCTACAGGTGCAGGTTCAGTTCCCTTATATGTTTTCTTATGCAAATTGCTGAACCAATACATATTGCCATCTGCAGATGTAGTTAATTTCTTAGCAAAAGGGAATGTCTCATTATACATCTTCTTTATATTGCCATTATCATACTTATCTATAAGAGAATTAAGTTCAAGTATTGTTCCCTGTTTTGCAAGATTAAGTGCTGTGGTATTATCTAAAGCTGATATGTTTACTATGTCAGGGAGTCCGCTTCCTGATGCCATTTTTGTCTTTATAACAACATCATATTGTTCTGCAGGAACAAGTTCATACTCTATATCTAGGTTTGCTTCATCTATCATCTTTTGAACTTCTTTCCATACAGGGTATTTATCTCTTTCATCGAACTTAATATACTTACTGTTCTTTGCAGGTCCAAAAACATGAAGCTTCATCTTTTCAGTACTTCCTTGTTTTGATGCATCTTTATCGCCATCAGTTTTTTTAGTTCCACCGCAGCCTGTTAATATAGATGATATAAGAAGCAGGCTTGCAAGTAAAATAGCTATTGTCTTTTTCTTTTTAAACATAACTTTTCCCCCTTTAATTTTATACCATATTTTAAGCAACTACTGGCTTTTTGATCGGGTATGTTGATTGGCTTCCGCTGCTCCAAAATGCCTATTTTTCTCTAAAATAAGTAAAACGGATAAAAATAGGCATTTAAGTCGCTGCTACAGTAAATCAACATACCCTGACATCAACAAATCTAAAGCATATCCCCTCCCTTCAACAATTACATAAATCATTCTTTTAGAGAGCCTAATAATGCTCCCTTTATAAAGTATTTTTGGAAAAATGGATAAGTAAAAATTATTGGTAGTGTGGTGAAAACAATAATTGAATATTTTAATTGTATATTTGATAACATAAGGTCAACAGCACGCCTTGTATCCTCTAAAGCCATCTTTTTAAGATCAACAGTTTGCTGTACAACAACTCTATATAGGTACATTTGCAATGGATGGAGCTTCTCATTTGGAAGATACACTAAAGCAGTAAAGAAGTTGTTCCATATACCTACGATTGTATATATAGATATAACTGCAAGTATAGGCTTTGAAATTGGAACTATTATCTTAAACAGTGTTTGTATATGGTTTGCTCCATCTATAAATGCTGATTCTTTTATAGACTCCGGTATGGTCAAGAAATATGACCTAACAAGTATTATGTTCCATATTGAAACGGCTCCGGGTATTATAAGTGCCCATCTTGTATTATAAAGCCCAAGCTTATTTATTAATAAGTAGGATGGTATGAGCCCTCCTGAGAAATACATTGGTATAATCAAATAGCGTACAACCCATTTACGCCCAGCTAAATTTTTTACTGAAAGAGGGTATGCACCAAGTACTGCTGCAAGGCAGTTTAATACCGTCCCGATTACTACATATATAATAGTGTTTAAATATGCACTCCACAGGTTTGGATCTTTTACTATAAATTTATAAGATCCAAAGTATAGTCCTTTAGGATAAAGGGTTACGTTTGCTGCTGCAACCTCCGCAGGAGAACTTATTGACATTATTACTACATAATAAAACGGGTATAATGTTATAAGGCATATAAGCAAAGCTAGGACATAAAATATAAAGTCTGCTACATAAGATCCTTGCTTTATTTTATTTGGATTACGTTTTCTATTAAATAATTGTTTCAAGTCATTTGCCTCCCTACCACAATGCATAGTCAGAATATTTACGGCTAATAGTATTTGCAATATAAAGCAGTGCAAAGTTTATTGTAGAAGTAATTATACTAACTGCAGTACCTGAACTAAAGTTACCTCCGAGCAGGCCATCACGGTATACATATGTGCCTATAACGTCCGCTGTTTCATATACTGCTGGGTTATACGTCAGAAGTATAAATTCAGTGTTCGCAGAAAGAAGACCTCCTATAGCAAATATCAAAAGTACAAATATTGTTGATTGTATAGATGGTATTGTAATATGTATCATCTGCTCAAATCTATTGGCTCCATCAACTCTTGCAGCTTCATAAAGGCTTGGGTCCACAGATGCCATTGCAGATAGATACAATATGCTGTTCCACCCAAATGTTCTCCATATATTGGTTATAGTATATATGGCTGGATAGTAGTTAGGGTCAGTATTTAAGGGAATTGGTTCTCTGCCAAACGCCTGTATTATTGTGTTTACCATTCCATCAACATTTATAAAAGATAGAACCATTCCTGCTACAACAACAGTTGATATAAAGTAAGGAAGATAGCTTGCTGTTTGTACAAACTTTTTAAAGAATCCATCTCTTAATTCATTGATTAACAATGCAAATAAAATTGGTATAAAAAAGCCAAATGCAAAATAGAAGAAGCTCAATCTAAATGTGTTTACCATAAGCCTCTTAAAATAAGGCCCTTGTATAAATTCTGTAAAATGCTTAAGCCCAACCCATTTAACGCTTCCATCGAAAGCTATAAATGGCTTCCCTGGGTAATAATCTTGAAACGCTATTACTAAGCCATACATGGGGATATAACAGAATATAAAAATATGAATTAGTACGGGCAGCATTATTAAATATAGCTGAGCATTATTAGATAAGCTTCTCAGTTTTGAAGTAGATTTACCCGTATCCAACTCTTGGTACTTTGGTTTGTTAAATTTACGCCTAAATTTTGTGTCCATATTTTTCCCCCTAGAAATTATAAGATATCGTTCAATGCGATACAAAACCTTTTTGCCTACTGGCTAACTTAATCATAACTTCCACCATTATCTAAAAACAAGCAACAATATTTGAATAAGCAAACATTTTTTGAATTGTCTCACAAATCAAAAAAGTACAATGCCTGAACCCGTGGTATCATAAGGCTTCAAGCATTGTACTTTTTTACGGTAGATTTTTAAGTAACTTTTGGTTTCTAAACCGGCTATGTTGATTTGATTGACTTCCGCTGCTCCAAAATGCCCATTTTTTTCAAAGTAGATAAAAAGGATAAAAATGGGCATTTAAGTCGCTGCTACAGTAAATCAAATCAACATAGCCTGAAGTCAGCACTGTAATAAAGCATAAATATAAATAATAACTTAAATGTATACTAACATCATTTACTTCCTAATACTCAATTTTATATTGTAACAGTTATTATAATGGCAGTATATATGATATAATTAAGTTATTGGATATTTCATAATGACAACTTTTACTATAACTAAATTTTATATAGAGCATCACAGAAAAGAGGGATATGTTATGCATGATTATCTTTTATACGAAAAAATAGAGGCAATGAATAAAAACTTCCCTGTTAAAGTAGTTCCCGGTTCGCTTTCCTCTCCTGGGGACATATTTAGCCCCCATTGGCATGAACATATTGAATTAATATATTTTAGCGATGGTAAAGCTCAAATAACCTGTGATGAAAATTTCTTTAATGTGGAAGGCGGGAGCCTCATTATAGTAAATAGTGCAGAACTTCATAGTGCAAAAAACCTATCAACAATGTTAAACTACTACACTATTTTTATAGATATCTCCCTTCTTCAAAAGAATAATTCCTTAAACCCATGTGAGAGCAAATACATAAATCCTATTGCCCAAAATCTTATTCTATTTAAAAATGATTTAACAGAGGATCAAGAATTAATTCAGTGTATAAAAAGCATGATCCTTGAATCTAACACACAGCAAATAGGCTATGAATTGTCCATTATATCATCTATATACCTAACCCTGACTCTTCTTCTTCGCAATCATGTATCAACATTTTTAACTCATAAAGATTACGAAGAGAAGATGAAAAACTCAGAGAGGTTCTCTGATGTATTAGATTATATAGACAAAAGCTATACTGATGACATTACAATTGAAGAATTAGCTTCTATTGCAAATATGAGTATGTTTTACTTTTGCAGGCTTTTTAAAAAGGTTATTGGGCAAACTCCTACCGAGTACATAACATTAGCAAGAATAAATAAAGCAGAGTATTTACTAAAACATACAAATGATAGCGTTAGTAATATAGCTATGTATACAGGTTTTAATGATATAAGCTATTTTAGCCGTCAATTTAAGAAATATAAAGGCCTATCACCTAGCCAATATAGAAAGAGTTTTATAAAACCTGCAAAAACATAAACCACATATTTCTACCCTTTTAGAGTATCATTTAAAAAATATGATATCTCTTTATCAATTAAAGATAGATGCCTCTCCATCCTTGATAAATTATAGTCAAGCCCCTCAATTCTATTGTATCTTCTCCACAATCCTTCAAACTCCCCTATAAGTCCCTCCATATTGTTATATAGATCATTTAAAATATCTACAGCTTCCTTGTGCAGTTCTATTTTATCTTCATTCTTTAGATTCTCTTTTATACAATTAAGTTCTTCCACCCTTTTTACGAACTTAAATACATATTTAATTTTTCTTCTTGCAAAATCAACGAATTTAACGGCCTCTGCATTTCTTTTCACGTAAGGGTTTCCACCCTCTTTCCAAAGCCTATCTATATATTCCATATCCTTCATCTTCTTATTAACTATTTTTTCCTTTTCGCTTATGTCTTTACTAAAAATTTCATTATCATATAGGGTTTTATAGATATCTATTCCATTTTCCATGTTCCCTAGTAGTTTTATTATAGAGGCCATTTTTTCTCCGCCCTGCCCGAAAAAGCTATTTCCAAACCTAGGAGCAAAATCCTCTTCATCTATATCTAAAGTAGCGTTCCAAGAAAGTTCTGATTGAAAGCCGTATCCATACCAGTTATTCTCTCTAAAGTTTTCTCCGCCGTCATCACACCATGAGGCTATCATTGTACCAATGCATCCATTATTATACCCAATTTTGTTTAAATCCTTTGTGGTTTCATAGGCAACCTTATAGTTTGGAAAAATCTTTTCCCAGTTCCATATGCTTGGACTTACAACCTCGTTAAATCCTTTCTGTCTAATTATTGGTATATAATTATATAGATTATCCCACCATTTATCCCCTGTATTAGGACTAAAGAAGGTATAGTTTACCATAATTATATCTTTATCTATATTATCTAAAGCCTCAGGATAATCAATAGCTAATGTACCATAAATCCAAAGCTTCTTTCCTAACTTTTTTGCAATATTTGATAAAGCATTGTAATACTCTGAATATACCTTTGCATGTCCTTTTTCCTCAATATCCTTTTTAGTTTTTCCAGTGCCAATATCTGTGGTTTCATCTAGTCCTGCAAAAATATATGGGCTTGAAAATACACAGGAAAGCTCTTTATAGAAATCCTCCATAAGATGTATTGTTCTTTCATCTGTTGGGCTAAAAGAAAATGACCCTTCCCTTTCTCTAAACTCTTTATATTCAGGAAATCCAACCATTATGTTTTGGTGCCCTAGGCTTTCAAACAAGGGAATAATATCTACATGCCACACCCTGCTATAATCTACCAACTCTCTTACTTCTTCATAAGTTAAAGCCCCTCTGCCTATTCCTATCCTTCTATTGGATTTAAACTGAAACATATCCTCAATATAGAGTACATAATGATTTATTTTATATTCTGAGCAAAATCTAATAATCTTTTTAAAGTGAGAGATATTGGATACCTGTCCCCTTGAAATATCATCAGAAAAAGCCCTTATTTTATAATCAGGATAATCTCTAATCTCTAAGCATTTCACCTTTCCATCTTTATTTATTAACTGGCATAAAGTCATTGCCCCATACCATCTTCCCTGTTTTGAAGAGGCTGAAATCACTACTTTTTTATCTTCGGCTATTAGTATATATTCTTCCTCTCCTAAGGTATCATCCCACTTGTACACTACCTTTAAATCAAAGGAAGAGGTATTAACACATATGGAAGGCTCCATACCGCAAGCTTCAATACATCTTTTGGCTATAGTCTCAGCCATAAATGCAGCATCACTGTCGTAGCTTTCATATATAATGGCTGCCTTGCTTAAATCAAAGTATCCTTTCTTTATGGTAACTTCTTTAGGATAAGGCACTAGGGGTGGTTTACTTTCACTATTCATATTCAAATATCCTCCAATTATCCTCTTATTGCGAACCTTTCTCCTTATAGGCTCTAACTCTTCCCATAATAGTTTTATTACTGTGAGTAGGCTTAGCCTCCTCTTTATATACATTTTGCTTTAAATAATCAAAATTTGTTTTATCTTTTACCAGATACCCCATTACCCAATATTCAAAAGCCACGGTGCCATCTGCTCCCCCATCTCTTGTAATTTCAATGGCCCTGTTCCATACTTCTTTTGTTAGCCTTTTATGATTTTCTCCTCCTATTCCCACATACAATAAGGCTCTATTGCCTATTTTGTCTAATGCACCTTTTATTACATGATCTATCCACATTAATTCATCTTCTGGAAATAGTACGCTTACATCGGCAGAATCCGTATGGTAAGCCATTGGAACAATCACGTCTAATGGGTATGATAGGCTTTCATAGTCAACCCCTGAGTATACCGTGTCCCAATTGTTATATGCACACCTTGAATTTAAAGCAGCACTTACAATTACATCTTTTTTTATTGATCTAGCTTTTGATGCTAACCTTGTAACTAGGTTGGTTATATTATCCTGTCTAAATTTCATCCAAGCCTTAAACATTTTTTCATCCTTTACGCTTATATCTATTGGGTCAACTCCATACTCTCTTTTAAACCTGTCCCTATTTATATTAGAATAACCATACACATCTGTGGAATAGCTTGGGTTATATTGATCTAGGGAGTTATTTAAAATTTTGTTTACTAAAAGCGTTGTTGGTGGGTATCTTACATTGTCTAAATGAATACCATCAAAATCATATTTAGTTAGAAGCTCCTCTATCATTTTTTCATAGTATTCTATAACATATGGATGTGCAGGCTCTATCCATTCGGCGTCCCATATAACTGATTTTGGATCATCTTCTATACTAAGCACATCACCAACTTTTATATTTTGCTCAAGCCATGCCTTTGCCTCCCCATTTCCGGAAAGCACATAGCCATTCTTTGGTACATCAGCATCTCCATGGCCTACAATTATCCTTTTAACAATGTTGTCTTCAACTACTACTTCAGTACCAAATGCATTGGTCCTTGTAGTTTCTCTAAGTTCAGGAGTATATAATGATAAGTAGTGGGTACTTCTATCACTGTTTACATTTGTAATAGACTTCGTTGTACCATCCTTTAGCCTTAACAGCTTACCATCTTTGTTTTTTCTTGTCATGGCAACTTCAAGATGTTGTTCTATTAATGAAGAATTACACAATACATGAATATATGCATGTACCTCTATTCCTCTTTCTTTTGCTCTTTTTATAGTAATCTCTGCAGGGTCAAAGTCTTTATATTTTTCATATACCTTAAGTAAATTGCTGTGATATTCGGCTTGTCCGTCTCCCATATTAACTTCTAAAAATATGGTATTAAATCCCGAATCTGCAATCCTATCTACTGCTTCTATTACATCCTCTGGAGAAAATAATATATAGCTTGGAGTAAGCCAAATGCCTCTTCCTTCGAGCTTACTATTTTTACCCTTAGGCCAGAGCATATAGGTTTTAATGGCAAGCACATACAAAACTATACACATCAATAGTACTACTGACAAAACTTTGCTAAGCATCTTTTTATTCAATTTATATCCCCCTCAGCATTTTACTATCCAACAATTCCTGTTCTTTCAACACCTTCAACAAAATATCTTTGGCAGAACAAATAGATAATGATTAAAGGAGCTATTACAAGTAAAGAGCCTGCATTAAGCAGTATATTATCGTATATTGGGTTTCTCCCATCTATAAAGTTCATGGCACTCGGAAGCCCCATAAGTTGAGTTGATAAAACTTTTGTCTTAGATAAGTATTGTCCTACATAAAAGCAATCATTCCATTGCCATACAAAGGAAAATAGTGCAACAGTTACGATAGATGGATTTGAATTAGGAAGCATTATCTTATAAAAAGTTTTAAATATAGAACATCCATCAACATAGGCTGCTTCTTCAATTTCCTTTGGCAGTCCTCTAAATGTTTGTCTGAATATATATATATACAAACCATTTTTTAACCCAGTTGCAGTTGCAGAGGATATAATGAATGGCCAAAACGTATCTATTAGGTTTACACCTTTATTGCCAGTAATAAGTTCAATTAATCCAAACACATCAAAAAATCTATAATTTAAATAACTTGGTATCATAATTGTTTGAGGAGGAACTACTATTGTAAATATAACTAGTGAAAAGAGTAAATTGCTCCCCTTAAATTTTAGCCTTGCAAATCCATATCCCACTATGGTACAAGATAAAGTTTGAAGTATAGTACATGTTACAGCAATTATTATTGTGTTTTTCATTGCACTAAAATAGTCCATAAGCTTAGCTGCAACCCTAAAATTATCTAAAGTTACATGCTTAGGTATCCATATAATTGTAGTATCAAATATATCCTCTTTTCCTCTCAAAGCTAAAGACAGCCTTGCTAGAATAGGATATATTATAACAAAGCAGATACCAATTATTAATATTGTCCTTACAATCTTCCATAAGTAATCCTGCATTTTATTTTTGTTAATATGCCTTCGTAATGTCTTATCAAGTGGTAATTTATTAATAACCTTTTCCATACTTTAGGCCTCCTTTATTCTAGATAGAATACCTTCTTAGATATTAAAGCCGTAGTGATTATAAGAATTATGCTTATAATAATAAAATATATCCACGCCATGGCTGCACTGAGACTAAAATCTTGGTTACTAAAAGCTATAATATTTAAAAGAGATGTCATTTCATTGTTTGTAAAAGAGTCTATTATACTGTATATAGTATTCGTTAGTATCAAAGGGGACATCATAGGAAAAGTTATCTTCCAGAAATCTTCATATCTTGTAGCCCCTTCTATATGAGATGCTTCATATATAGATGGGGATATGGACTGAAGCCCTGATAGGAATATAAGTATCTGAACACCAGATGACGATACTATTTGGTATATTCTGTTTACAGAACCAGTGAGATATCCTACTAATTTGGCATTCATACCTGAATTTATAAGCGTTTCTTCTAATTGAAAGCCCTTTAATACGTTAAACATTCCACCCATATCTGCTCCCATGGAACTTGCAACAGTTTTTAAGTAATCCCCCGTCTCCACTGTAGTTATTGCCCTAGATGCTATTATTACAGGAAGAAAGAATATTGCCCTAGCTAGGGTTCTCCCTTTGAATTTTTGGTTTAATAGCGTTGCAGAGAAAAGACTAAAAATAATTATTAATGGAACATTTACAAGCATATTTCCTACAGCTTCAGCTAAAATACGATTAAATGTAGGGTGCACCCTTAAAGCTTCTATATAATTTCCTAACCCTTCATACTGCAAGGTATACCCCTCAGGTAATATCTTTAAATTATTAATACTAAAATAGAATGATTGTATCATAGGAACTGCAAAGAGGAATATAAAGCCAAGAATCCAAGGGGATACAAATACTACCCCCATTATTCCTTTTTTCTGAGACATTGTTAACCTTTTTTTAGTCATTCTTATTCCCCTCCTACCCAATAATCTTCTGCTTCTATAAAGTGGTTTTCTACTTTAATACCATGATTATTGTAATTAACTATTATTTTTGTTCCGTTTTCATATATGGTTTCATAAACATTATTCTCAAGCTTTTTATGGGATTCTATTCTTTGCCCTTCTAAATCACCTAATACTTTATTTGCCTCTTTATATATATCTATTCCTTCCTCTATCCAATCCTTATAATACGCAGAGTACATATAATCAAATTCTGTTTCTTTAAATAATGATGGATCTTGGTAAATCCACTGGTAGCTAACCCCAGAACCTGTTTCTAATATCTTTAAAAGCTTTTTCTTATATCCTGCATCTATATCATAATTTAATGGCTTCCCAGCATAATCTATATAGCCGTGTAGTACAATTTGGTAAAAGGGAATCGACTCATCTAGTATATTAAAGTTGCTGTATTCCGTAGGTAGATTGACTATATTTTTGGTATAAGGCAGTGTATAAGCATTTCCGCCATTTACTAGAATATCTTTGCACCCCTTTTTCATTGCCTCTAATTGTTCTTGTATTATCTCCTTATTCTGTTCCCTGTTTACTACCCTATTTTCATTAAAGTCAGAATTAAGTTCGTTTCCTAAATCTCTTATAGCAATATTTTCAAATCCATACTCTTTAAACTTTGGCATAAACTTATTGACTAGATTTGGCAACCTTAAAGGAGATAGTACATACCCTTTTATTTCATCCGTCTCCTGCATATAGGTTGCTAAGTTGTAATTATATATTTTTGCAGTCTTTTGAGTCATATATAATGCTGCATCTTTAGAAGCCTTAAACCCGTTGCCTTGGCGGTATACTGTCCCAAAGGCAACATCTGGGTATAGGCTTATATTATTTCTATTTAAATACTCTATAAGGTTTGATAATTGTTTCTTATTGCCCACACCTTCATCTAACTCTATCTTTGTCGGGAAGTCATGATTTACTCCCCCATTAAACCAGCCCTTATATATTAGCCTTATGTCTTTAACATCTTCATCTTTCAACTGGTTTAAAATTGTTTCGGCATCTTTATAGCTTGTTAATGTCTCCATAGAATCATAGGGGACTCCTAAAAAGGATTTTCTAATTGGTATATCTCCAATCAATTCAACATAAAAAGGTAAATTATTATCTTTATCTAATTTTGTTAAAGAAAATTTATCAATTAAATAGTCCTGATAGGTATGAGCCATTCCCACATAATTAGACTCTTCGCCAGATAAAAATTCAAACCTTACCTTTATATCCCCTTTATAACTCTCTTTTTGGAATACTGGGGCAGAGGTTTCCTTATCAAGGCTGCTTATGGTTAATGTATCTTTTGACAAAAGCGTATACCTACTATATATGTTGTTATAAGAGCTTATTTTACCGCTTACGTTTGAAATTATGCTTCCTATTCCATCTCCATCTTCAATAATTGCAAAGAAGGCATGGTCTCCATTTTTCAAACCATATACAGGGACTCTTGCAGTTTCAGTTACTGCAACCTTTTCCTTGTTTATTATAGCTTTATCATCACCATAGATATTGCCTATATAAGAGCTAACTGTTTTCTTGTTATTGTTTAAATATATTAAGGCCCCAGAACCATCAGGCACTAACATATAACCTTCATCACTTTTGCCTGCCGCCCCAAAGTACTCCATTAACTGGATGGTATGGAGCTTTGCGTTCTTAGATGTAGATATATCTTGTGAATTGATATTTACCATAAGGTTGTCATTCTCTAAATAGTAATCAACAGGTACAGTAAATTGAGGCTCTATCTGTGCATCTGGATCATCTCTTATGCCATTTTCTTCATTATCAAATTCTAGGTCTTCCTCTGTATAACCAACCTTATCTAAAATTTCTATTATATTTGGAACAATAAACTTAGGCATATCACGTCTTTCATATACATCTTTCTCTTTTATAAATCTAAACCTCTTATCTAGTTCCTCTTTATCTTTTTCATCAACCTTGCTTAGGATTAGCTCGCTAAATCTTTTAGCACTTATTTTCTTTGGAATAGACTCTATCCCTCTTTCTATGTTTCCTAGGGTGTATATAACTTTTATTCCCTTTTCGCTCTTTTTTATTAAATACTGCTTGTGCTTGATACTGTCATTGAAGCTATCGTATTCTTTTACTTGTCCGCCTTTTGTTAAGTAATTGACGGATATCTGTGAGGCAAGCTTTCCCTTTACATAACCTGATGCCTGGGTATCCTTGTCCCTGTCTTGAGGATTTGAGTACCAGGTATAATTACCCCTTTTATCTTTTATAGCTATTTCCGCTGTAGATGGCTTTACAAAAAGCTGCAGGTTTTTGCTTTCATCTACCAGTTCAAATTCATTTGAATCCAAGTTAAAATCTGATTTATCTGTAGGTAAAACTTCATTAATTTTATCAGTATTTACATTTTTAGATTTATCATCTGGTTTCAAATTAAAAATTAAAATCCATAAGAAGCTCAAAACCACCAAAGCTATAACTATAGTTTTTATATACTTTCTTTTCATGTACCCGCCCCCTATAGCCTGTAAATAATCTCTTGATAAATACTCATAACAAATATAAACATCTGCTGTATAAGATTAAACATTAAAAGAGACAAAAATATTAATATTCCCATTCCGACCACAGTTAAAGCCATTGTAGCAACAGTCTTACTTGGTGTGTATTGATGCACCGTCATAGTGCTTACAAACATGAGCCATATTACCCATATATATGTAACCACCTCAAAGAAGAAGTAAAACGAAATTTCTTCTATGATTATTACTCTGCTAAATAATATTTGAGGGATATATATAAGAATAAAAGGTGTTAAGGCATAGCCTGTTGCAATTACAATATCCTTAAATGTGCCTTCCCCGTCCATTAATGTGGTAAGGAGTAAGTTCGATATACACCACAAGAAAAATGGCAGAACCACATATTTTATTTCATCTATAGAATTTAGCTCTTTTAAGTCATTAAAGTTTACAATAAATCCTGTATATTGCTTTTTTAGAATAAAAGTAATTGTAACTAGTAGCAGTATGATCATAGATACGATAAGCTTGCCTTTTTTCTCATATTTCAATTCCCAAAAGCCCTTAAATGGATGCTTTATAACATAAAAGATCATCTCAACTGTTCCAATATCTTTATACCCTATAGTAGTCTTTTTCTTTCTTTTTCTTATGTTTGAGATAACTATAATCAAAAATATTAATCCCAAAAATCCTGCTGCAAGCTTTCCAAAGTTATTAAATGTATATTCCTTCCTATACTTTTCAAAAGCTCTAGAATAGAACTTTCTATTGCTGCCTAGCTTAAAATATCTCATTGCCTTCTCATTATCGTCTTGCTTCATGAATGCCTTTCCCATACCCACATAGGCCATTTCTAAATTAGAATTCAACTTAAGCACTTGGCTCCAATTTTCCAAGGCCTCATCAGTCTTGCCTTCATAGTGGCTTACAATTGCCTTCATTATATAATTGGCATACTCTGTTGGTTCAAATATTGTTATATAGTTATTCCCCTTATCAAGTACGAGAATATTCTCACCATAATAATCTAATGCTGAAGGCGTCTTAAATGTCCCAACCTGATCCCCTAATTGACCGAATTGATAGAGAAGATTCCCATCCCTGTCATAGGTAAATATTCTTCCCCTCTTTGTATCAAGTACGCTGTATACTCCATATTCATGTACAGCAATATCCGTCAAAACAGATCCACCAACTTTACTGCCTGTTTTTGCATACTCAATATCCCCTCTTGGAGGATAATACCCATCCCTCTTTAGTACATCTGTGCCGCTTGGATTTAATCGTTTAATTGTTTCAGTGCCGGCTATTTCAGTGGAAGTGGTATATATAAAACCATTTTCATCAATAGATAAGTTACTAAACTCTACAGGTAAAAATAAAGACATCTTTTCTCTTTGCGCTTTTGTAGCCACCCTTTTCCAAAACATATCCTTTGCACTAAACTTAACTAAGTTCTTACCCGTAAATCCTATAAAGTTTCCGTCGGAATCTAGCTGAAGTATTCCATCAAAAGCTCCCTGACAAACCACATATATTCTTTTAGCTTTATCAAGTGCCACCTTTGAAGGTAGATACTTAAAGTCCTTTCTTATTACATCGGATTTTGGCTCTTTAATTTCCCTTATAAATTCTCCAGCATTGTTTAACTGGACAATCCTTTTATTTTCTGTATCTGCTACATATATATCTCCTATTTCATCTACAAAAACTCCACATGGATTTTTAAATCCATCATTATTAAATTTATCTATAATTCTCTCAACCTTAAAGTCTTTATCCAAACAAACAATCCTATTATTCCCTGCATCGGCTATATAAATCTTTTTATCTTTGTCTACGAATATATCTTCTGGGGAATTAAATGGTGTTATGCCTATATCTTCTCCCCTAATAACCTTTTTGGCTATGTAAGGATTGGGTGCTGGTACAGCCTTTTGACTATATGAATAATTATATCCATTATAAGGTGCAGCTAATGCAGTAACCCTGCACTGGGAAACAACTGCAATAAGTACAAGCAAAAAGGCTGCAATCTTTTTATTTTTCATATTTCTTCCCCCTATTCCTTCATGCCTGATGTGGTCATGGTTTCGATAACATTGCTTTGAGTTATTATAAAAATAATAATAGGTACAGAAATCATAAGCAAAGATACTGCTGCCGTAGCCCCAGTTCTTGCAATTCCTCCTGCTAAAACTTGGCTTAATGCATAATCTAATGTTTTTAACTGCTCACTATATATATAGTTTTTCCCTGAAGAGCCGCTAGACCATAAAGATTGAAAAGAGAATATAATCAAAGTTAACCAAGCCGGTTTCATGTTTGGCATAACTATACTCCAAAATATTCTATATTCACTTGCCCCATCAATCTGTGCAGCCTCTAATATAGCATCTGGAAATGTTTCCATAGACTGTTTCATTAAATATAAACCTAACGTGGAACCAATAGCAGGTATTATTATTGCCCAATAAGTATCAATAAGCTTAAGCTTTGATATTATCATATAGTTTGGTATAGCCGTAACCTGAGGAGAAAACATCAAAGAAAGCACTACCATGCTAAAGAGCAGCTTTTTACCCGGAAAGTTCTTCTTTGCTAGAGGATAAGCGGCCATTGAAGCTATAATAACGTGACCTGCTGTACCCACAAATGTAATAAAAACAGTATTAAAAATATATCTTGAAAATGGCACCCATGAATTTGACATCAGATTAAACAGCTGTGAAAAATTACTTAGGGTTGGGTTCCTAACAAATATTCTAGGTGGGAATATAAATATTTCGTCTAATGGTTTAAATGCATTATTTATAACAAACACTAATGGCAGAGCCATATATATACCAATAATAGATAAGAATATAAATAGTCCTAAGTCGCCTGCAAAGGATCTATTAACCTTTCTACCTTTAATTATCTTAGCTTTGGCCAAGCTTATTCACCTACCTTCCTTAAAAGCTTTTGAACTACTAAGTTCGAAAGAAGCATAATAGTAAACAATACTGTAGCTATAGCGCATGCATATCCCATTTCAAACCTTATACTTCCATAATCCATAAGATGGGTTACTATTGTATGAGCTGCATATTTAGTGCTGGGGAATCCTACTAGGTTCGTAGCCACATCAGCCACTGCAAAAGATGCAGTTATTTGCATTACTGCGCCAAACATCAATTGAGGCCTCATTGAAGGCAGAGTAATAAACCATAATTCCTGCCACCTATTTTTTATACCATCTACAGCTCCTGCTTCATATAAGGTTTTGTCTACATTTTGCAAACCTGCTATAAAGGCTAAAAAACTTGTACCTAAACTTAGCCATAATTGTACTATTATAACTATAGCCAACATGTATTTTGGATCAGTTAACCACTGAATAGGTTCTGCTATTATTCCATTTTTCATAAGAAAGGCATTTATATAGCCATGAGCATCTCCTGAAAATAAGAACTTCCATATTACAAAAGCACTTCCAGATATAGAAGGTGCATAAAACACCAATGTTATAAATGACCTTATTTTAGGCGGCAGCTCATTTATCAGCCAACCCAAAATAAAACAAGCAATATAACTTAAAGGCCCAGTAATTGCTGCGAAAAGGAATGTATTTTTAACAGCTATTAAAAATACATCATCCTTTACAAAAAGCCTTGCATAGTTATCCCACCCGATCCATCTAGGGGGTTCTAACATATTAAAATAAGTGAAACTCATGAGCAGGGATGTAATTACGGGCAATGCTGTAAATATAAAGAATATAATAAAATATGGTGCAATTAAAACATAGCAGTGCTTATTCTTTTTTACCTCATTAAGTGTATAATTAACCTTCTTCTTCATTGAAACCATCAAACTTTCTTTAGTGGATATTTCATTATGTTTTAATTTACTAATAGTATCTATAGCAATTATCTCCCTTCTAAAGGTAAGCCGAACTCATCCCTTTTTAAATCTATTTCCTCATTTATTACCTTTACGTACTTATATAAAGTCTCTCTAGTATCCTCGCCCTCATTAACTACTTCCCTAAAAGCATTATCCATATGCCTTCCCGTAAAGTAACTTCCTGGCACCTCAGGTACTCCCATAACCCATTCCCATTGAGCATCAAGATTTCTATAATCCTTTACAGGCCACGGCAATTCCGATAAAGCTTCTATATTTGCTGTTGGGTATCTGGCGGCAGGCCCCATTAAGGCTTCCATTTCTCTTCCGTATTTTAACTGGGCATCTTTGTCCGTCCACCATTTCATAAACTCCCATGCATCTTCTTTATCACAGTCTGTATTTTTAAACATTACTGAGCAGGAACCTGAACTTGCCACCTGCCTATTAATCTCTTCATTTTTTATGGTTCCAGGTACTGAGGTAAAATCCCACAGTCCTCTTATCTCAGGAGCAGATATGTTTAAGGTATTGTATATGGAATAGTCTGCTATGCCTATAGGCATTTCACCAATTCTAAACCTATTTACAAAGTCAAAAGATAATGGAAATTTATAATTTGTATATAACTCAGTCCATTCATTAAAAGCTTTTAACGAGATTTCCGAATCTAAATCACTAGATTTGCCATCATTTTTATAAAAATTCCCTCCATTTTGGTATAAGAGCATTGCAAATGTCCCCTGTACCGTAGCCGGTATTCCAAATTCCATATGGTTGTTTTGTAAAATTGGTATCATATTGTAAACATCCTGCCAGGTTTGAGGAATATCAAGCTTTAGCTCTTCTAATATATCTTTTCTATAAAATAGCATAGGAAATATCTGTTGTTCTGGAAGAGCATAGACTCCCCCATTAAATTCATAAGGAACGAAAGCACTTTCTCTAAACCTTCCCTTTATACTATTAAAATCCTGAAACTTAGATAAATCTTCTAAGGCATTACGCATTCCGTAATTTATAGGGACGCTGCCATCCATCTGAAGAGCTATGTCAGGCCCTTTGCCAGAAAGTGTTGCAGGTAATATTACCCCAGAGTCTACTAATTGAAGATTTATTTTTATACCTGTCTTTGATGTGAAATCATCCTCTATCATGTTTTTTAATACATGGATCTGGTCTCTTCCCGTGCTAACCCAAACAGTTACATCATTGCTTTTTTTCTTTATATCGCCGAATTGATTATAATCTTCGAAAAATGAATAGTAAAAGCTTTTAAGTTCATGACCTAACTTCTTAATAAAAGTAGCCTTTGCCTTTGGCATAGTCTCATCTGGTGAAGCCACAACTATATAATCTATTTCTAAAGGCTGCTCTGGCATACTTAAAAGCCAAGTACCTAATGCCCCTATATTGATCTTAAAGCTATCCAGCCTCTGAGCTATGCTTTCAGGTTTTTCTGCTAAATCTTTAAGCTGATAAGCAACAGTACTTATAATTGCTGACTTTTCGCTTTTTCCCCCTGAATCCTTTTCAAGGTACTTCGCAATATCTGATAATGTCTTTCCCTCGCTTCTAAAAACCTCTGTCATTTCAGGTATTTGTTTTTCTATTCTATAATCCCTGTAAGGATCTGGTACTGCACCAGTAATCATTATAACTTTTCTATATATGCGGTTAAGTTCGTATATACTATTTTCAATAACACTAACGATGGGCGCCATCTCTCCCATAGTAACTTCCATTTCTATCTCATGATTGCCCTTGGTGAGATAAAACAAATAAGGGTCATCCCCTTGGGATAGCTCCTTCATTTCCCAATCGTCATTATACTCAAACCTTATATCTGAAGCTTCCTTAAAAGGAATCCCCCCATCGATTTTTATGACCCTAGAAGATACGGAACCCTTCATAGCATTTTGTTTATATTTTATCCCTATTTTATACAGTCCATCTTGAGGAACCTCAAAGTTCCATTTAATCCATTGGCCTGGCTTGTTCCAACCATTACCGCCTATGGTGTTTATCTTCATTTTGGTTACATTATAAGGCTCCGTCATGGGACTTGATCTATCCGTAGTTGGATACAATGTTGGGCTTGATTTTATGTTTGCATCCTCACCTTGTATTTTCTTTAAAACGCCTTGAGAATTTTTGAATCCTTTTTTATCATACTCTTGTTTTAATTTACTATATTCAATAGGCTCTTTATATTGAAAAAGCCTTATATATTCGATAGCCATAGGTTCCCTTACAGAATTTAATGCTATAGTATGTTTACCTTTAGAAAAGTAAAATAGATAAGGCGAAAGATGCTTTCCTTCCTCATCTTTTAATACTTTTTCACTCCACATAGGATTTTCCACCTGTGTTGGTCTAATATCATTGCCTAATTTGTCTACTTTTGTATCCTTTTTTTCATTGGCCCACATTCTTGGAAAAGTTATTTGTCTTCCCTCATTAAAAGGTATTTCCCCATCTATTAATATCTCTCTTTCTATTGAAGAACTTTTACCTTCTATGGGGAAATATTTAATAGCTATATTGTATAGCCCTTCCTTTTCTATATCTATTTCCCATTCAACAGTTCCAAACTCTTGTGTCTCTAATGCATTCCCTGATCCACCTTTAAAATTATGTAGAATATTAACATCCATATCCTTAGATGTTTTATATTTTTCCCCTCTTATAATTATCTCTTGATCAGGTCTTGGCATGTCCTTATATTTTTCAAGATATTTATTATATCCATTTTTTCTATCTAATGATAAATACATCTCTTGTTCATTTTTTTCTGTCGGCTTTTCTGCTTTAACAGTAGCGCAGCTTAAAAACTGCAGGGCAGTTACTACAGATAAAGTTAAAGCTATAGGTGAAACTGACTTTTTTAAAAGCTCTTTTATTTTCAAATATAACTCCCCCATGTACCAAAAATGTTTCTGATTTTCTTATTTCTTTAGACAAGATATAGGCGTAAATGGCTATATCTTGTCTAGAGTAATATGATGAACAATAATTTGTTCTTCCAAAATGCCTATAGAAAAGCTCCTTTTTTTATAACCTTGTTTTTCTATATTTATAGTTGTTAAAATAGCACTTAATCCACATAGACTGTATCTCCCATTCTCATCTGTAGTAGTGCTTTTTTCATCGCTATATACTAAAACTCCTTCAATGCCATTACCATCCTCATCTAAAATCTTTCCTCTTAAATCTCCTTTAACAGGGATATATATTCCTTTAGCGAATTCGTATACTTCGTTATAAAGCTTTCTTCCTATTGGCTTTTCAGAATGATATAGCTTAGATAGTCCATAAACGCCTTGATAATAGGCAATAACTGAGTCTTTCATATAGCCATACTTTACACCACCTATAAGATAGTCCCTTAAAGCCTGTCTATACCACTCATTATTTATGGTTTCAATATCAAACTCTATTTCTATTCCTGAATTGTTTTTATAAGCAAACTCTGCCGTGTCTTTAACCGCCTCTATGTTGGTCATATTCTTAAAATAGCGGTTTGCCTGTATTAAAGTAAAATCATATCCTAATTCGTTTCCCTTTTCTTTAAGCATTGCACCTGACCAAGGTATCCATCCCATCTTTAAATCCTTTGAATGAAGATAGGATATAATATATCTTAGATTTTCAAGTTCTCCATTTACGGTAAGGTCAAGATCTTCCTGCATCCAATAAAAGCCACATAACTCTAAGTTCTCATAATTACTCTCATTAAATCTTTTAATAAATGTATCTGTGAACCACTTTAAGGCTAAATTTCTAACTTCTGTAGAAGAAAAGTCATCAAGGCATCCATATCCATCAATACTTCCAAACCCTCTAATAGTTGGATCTGGAAATGGAACAACCATAAATATTTTAGCTTTTTTCTCCCCTTTTAGTTTTGTATTAGCCTCCCCCATAGCCTTATTTAATGCATCCATCTGCTGACCTTTTATAAACATTCTATCAAGTATCCAATCCCAGTCTTTCTTTGTACAGAGCTTGGCATCTGTTACCCAATCATAATACCTATGTAGGCTGCCTTTGGTTGGTGTCTTTAATGCTAGAAAAATAAAACTGTCGAAAAAATAGTCATCCATTTCGCCCTTTTCATTAAGATGTCCAACATAAGGGGCAAAATCTTCCTTATACCAATCGCCGACTCTTTTGCCATCTTCCTCAAAGGATTCATAGTATCCAGTATAAACTAGCAGTATATTTTCAGCTTCCTTTGCTTTTTTATGCCCTTTCTTTAAAAATCCTATCTGAGACTGCTCCATTGATTTTTCCTCCAATGATAAATATTTATATATAAAGTGATCTATAATTTAATAATATATGTAATCGACTATTTTTGCATGAATTATATTGCTGAATTTTTTAACTATTTTGTCATTAATAATAGAAGAAACTGCACATAAATGTGCAGTTTCTTCTATTATTTATTCCTTCATTACAGCATCAATTGTTGCTTGTAATTCAGGTAATATCTTTTCGATGGCAGTATTTGGAGCCTCTTCTCCTCTTGATATCTTATTTATTGCTTCATGGAATTTTTCATTTAACCCTGGATAAGCTTGATAGTTGCACAATCCAATCTTGCTAGACATTTCAATTGCAGTATCTACAGAGTCTTTATCTACCATATGGTCATTTTCTAGGGATTTAATAAATGACTTTTCAGTTGCACCAAACTCCATCCACTCTTCAAATACTTTAATAGATTCCTTTACGTGTTTGGCTGTCTTAGGCACAAACCACATGGATAGATTTGTGTTTGGAACTACATAATCTGTTGCTTGTGGCCCCTTTGGTACATATACATACCCATAGTTATCTGTCATATTCTTTTTATGTTGTCCGCCTTCCCAATACTCTCCATGAGTAAATGCTACTCTTCCTGCTTCAAATGATCCGTTATAGTCTGGCCATTTTCCTTCAGGTGTTGGCTCTACTACTTTATGAACATTGTATAAGTCACTTAAAAACTTTATAGCATCCATGGAATTTTTCTCAGCTACAGTAAGCTTTGGCTTTCCACTACTTATATCTGTTATCTTGCCATTATTAGATTCAATAAAAAGGTTAGCTAAATTAGCAGGAACACCTATTAATCCATATTGATCTATCTTTCCATCCCCATTTAAGTCTTTAGTAACTCCCTTGCATATCTCAAGGAACTTGTCCCAAGTCCATTCGCCCTTCTTCTGAAGTTCAGCTGGATCCTCTAAGCCTTCCCTTTTCAGCATATCTTTATTGTAGAAAAATCCTGTAGCACCACCTACATAGTCAGATATACCATAAAGCTTTCCATCATAACTTCCTACATTTCTCATGTTCTTTGGCCATCTGTCATCATCTTTTGGTATAAATTCATCTAATGGCTGGAAAAAGCCCTTATCAACTAAAGATGGGAAAGCCCAGTTGTTTAAAAGTACTACGAAGTCTCCAATTGGCTCACCTGACAAGCTTTTTTGTGTAAACTTTGGTACTAAATCATCATAAGCCACTGTTTCATATACTATCTTTGTATTATATTTTTCCTCTACCATTTTCTTTCTTTCCCAAACCTTAGCACCATCTTCAGTGGCAGGGTCTGGTAATTCCCAGTTGCATACAAAAGTAACGGGCTCTCCTTTTAAGTCTATCTTCTCTTCTACCTTATCCTCTTCCTTTTTAGGACCATCAACCTTTTTTTCATCTTTCCCGTTGCAGCCTACAGCACTAAACATTAAAACAAATACTAAAGCTGTAATAGTAAACATTTTAAACCTTTTCATTTTTCGCTCCCCTTTTTAATATATTTATTTACTTGTTTAACATATATCTTCCTTTTGCAAAACTATATATGTCATCATAAACTTTTTTACCTTCAGGATTTTCTGAATAATACATATTATATAAGCCGTATACTCCTTGATAGTAGCCTAACAAAGAGTTGTTCATATAACCGTACCTTATACCTCCATCAAGATAATTATTTAGGGATTTTTTATGCCATTCACTATTAAGTACTTCAACATCAAATTCAATTTCCATACCAGAATTACTTTGGCTAGCTATATCAGCGATTTTCTCTATCCTGCCAATATCCGTTTCTGTTTGGAAGTAATGGTTTGGCTGTATTAATGTAAAGTCAAAACCAATTTCGTTTCCCTTTTCTTTCAATGCAGCTCCTGACCATGGGATCCATCCTATTTTAAATCCCTTTGAATGTAAGTAATCTATTGTATACTTTATGTTCTCTATTTCTCCACTTACATTAGGGTCTACATCCTCCTGCATCCAATAAAACCCGCTTAACTTTAGATTCTTGTAATCCATGCCATTAAACCTATTTATTAATCCATCCAAATACCATTTTATTGCCCTGTTCCTAGCATCTACACTTGATAGATCCTCACATATGTCCTCGTTTTCTAAGCTTCCAAAACTTTTTGAAGATACATCTGGAAACGGGATTAGCAAAAACACCTTAGCTTTTCTATTGCCTTTAAGAGCTTCATTGACCTGCCCCATTGCCTCATCTAGAGCTTGTAGTTGTTTATTTCTACTAAATAATTTATCTATTAGCCACTGCCAGTCTTTTTTTCTACCTTCCCTACTATTTGTTACCCAATCATAGTATCTATGGTAGCATCCATTATATGGTGACTTTAAAGCAGCAAATACAAAGGAATCAAAGAAATAATCATCTATTAGCCCTTCTTCATTTAAATGAGCTACGTATGGAATAAATCTCTTTTTGTCCCATTCCCCAACAATTGTTCCATCTGGCTCCTTGCTAGGGTAATACCCTATATAAGTTAGCAGTATATTTTCTGCATAGTCTGCTTTGCAGGAACCTTTTTGTAAAAAATCTTTATAGCAACATTCCATCCTTGACCTTCCTCCATAACTAATTATAGCTTTAGATTCATTACCTCCTTAATTTTTTATATGTATAGATCACTTTATATAATTTGAGGGAGAAATCTAATGAAACCGATCTCTTAATCATAATTATATAGTTTATAAAATTTATTACATGAATTATATTGCCATATTTTTTCATTATTTTGTCTATTCAAACAAAGTGGCTATTTTTTAAGTAACTATTGGCTTTTTGACCGGGTATGTTGATTGACTTCCGCTGCTCCAAAATGCCTACTTTTCTCTAAATAAGTAAAGCTGACAAAAGTAGGCATTTAAGTCGCTGCTACAGTAAATCAACATACCCTGACATCAGTACTGTCTTAAGTCGCTGTTCCGGTAAACCAACATATCCTAGGGTTAACACTATACTAAAACATAACTAAATTAAAAAAGGTAGACTTTTGTCTACCTTAAATTATTAACAACTTCTTTAAATTTATTTCCTTTTTCTTCGAAGTTTTTATACATATCAAAACTTGCACATGCAGGTGATAGTGTTACTATATCTCCTGGCCTTGCACTAACTCTAGCAATATTTATAGCATCTTCTAAGCTTGCAGTCCTAATAATTGGCAAACCGCCATTAATTCCTCTAGTATTCATCTCTTTAATAAACTCATCCTCAATCTTTTGCGCTGTTGTCCCCATTAGTATTAATACTTTAACTTTATCAACCCCTACTTTTGCAAGCTCTGTAAAAGGTATCTTTTTGTCATAGCCGCCTGCAATAAGTATTACCTTTTGCTTAAAGGAGTTTAGACCAGCTATGGCTCTTGTTGGGGTTGTCGCAATAGAGTCATTATAATATTTAACTCCATCAATCTCTCTTACAAATTCTATTCTATGCTCAACCCCATGAAACTCCGTTGCAACCTTTCTTATTGCATCTATACTGCACAATTCTTTGACTGCGGCTGATGCTGCAAGGAAGTTCTCTATATTATGAAGTCCTGGAAGTTTAACCTCATCCATGGAACATATAATATTAGTTTCTCCATTATCTTTTATTACAAGATTATTCCCTTCAAGGCATGCACCATCTACTACATTTTGCCTTCTGCTAAATGGTACTACCCTTCCTTTTGCCTCATCTTTCATAGAATATGTTGTATCATTATCCATGTTAATTATAATAATATCGTCTTTGTCTTGATGCTTAAATATATTCCTTTTAGCCTCTATATACTCATCCATAGACTTATGTATATCAAGATGATTAGGGCTTAAATTAGTTATTATTGCAATTTCAGGGCTTACATCCATTGTCATAAGCTGAAAGCTCGATAATTCTAAGACTACCATATCATTTTCTGAAATCTCGTCAAGCTTATCAAATAAAGGAGTCCCAATATTTCCCCCAAGCCAAGTTTTATATCCTTCTTCTTTTAACATATTGTATATTATAGTTGTTGTTGTTGTTTTTCCATCGCTTCCAGTTACACCTATTATTTTAGCTGGGCAATACCTTACAAATTCCTCTATTTCAGATGTTATGGTAACGCCTTTTTCCCTAGCACATACAAGCTCTGGAATATCAGGACGAATGGATGGTGTTTTAAATATAATATTAAATTCATCTAACCCTTCAAGATAGCTGTCCCTAAACCTTAAATCTACCCCCATATTCTCAAACTCATTGCATATATCGCCAATCTCTTCCCTAGACTTTTTATCACAAGCCCTAATTTTTGCACCGAGGCTTGCTAAATACCTTATAAGAGGTTTATTGCTTACCCCTATTCCAAGTACTGCCACCTTTTTACCTTTTATATACCCTTTAAAATCCGAAAAATTCTTCTTCATAACCAAAACCTATTCCCCTTCCTTTAGCTTTGCTGCAAACTCTTTTAGTTTAATTAAATCTTCATTATATACATCTTTTAATTTTACATTATATATTATACTTGCAGGATGATATAAGGGAAATAGGTAATATTTATTTAGTTTAGTATACTTTCCATGTGCCTCTCCTATAGTTATACTATTATCCCCCATCAAAGCTTTGAGAGATACGTTTCCTAAAGTCACAACTATTTTAGGATCTATTATATCAATCTGTTTTTCTAGAAATGGAAGGCAAAGGGATATCTCCTCCCTATCTGGGGGGCGATTAGATAACCTATTGGTCTTTGGATTTATTTTATATGGCCTAAACTTTACAGTGTTTGTTATATATATATCCTCTCTTTTTAAATCAAGTATATTTAGAAACTCATCTAGGTTTTTACCCGCTTGACCTACAAAAGGTCTTACATACTTTGTTTCCTTCTCTCCTGGTGCCTCACCTACAAGAACAATCTCTGCATTTGAATTTCCCTCTCCAAATACAACTACTTTTTCTTCTTTATATATTTCATTTATCTTTCTAATGCACTCTTTTTTTAATTTATTTAATAATTCTTCTTTCACACATCCACCTTCTTGAAATAATAATGGCTATTACTACATTGTATGTTTAACATGCTCTAGCCCTTCCCTGAAAAGGGTTAATATATGGTCATCATCTAAAGAATAATATACTACCTTTCCTTCCCTTCTATACTTAACTAGCCTTAAATTCCTAAGTGTTCTCAATTGATGAGAAATAGCAGATTGTTTCATCCCTAAGGCTTCTGCTATATCACATACACAGAGTTCTTTTATAGATAATATATATAGTATTTTAATTCTGGTGGGATCTCCTAAGGTCTTAAATATCTCTGCTAGAAGTACAATTACTCTATCTTCAGGAAGCATTTTTACTACGCTTTTTACATTATCTTCATGTACAAACTCCACATCGCATCTATCCTTAAAATCTTTATCGTCCATCTCCCCATCTCCTTGTAATATATTTATATTTTATTTAAATACAATTATAGCATATAGTTATACCATAAATATCCATGGCTAACCATTAATCTCTATATATTTATCTCTTATCTTTCTAAAGTCATCCCATGCATCTCTCTTTTTGCTTTCATCTCTCAATAGCGCTGCAGGATGATAGGTTGCTATAAATAAAAAGTTACCCTTTTGTACCCACTCTCCCCTATCTCTAGTAATCTTTAAATCTTGTCTTATTATATATTTGCCCGAAGTAGCTCCAAGACATACAATTATTTTGGGTTTTATTATTGCAACTTGTTTTCTAAGATAGGGTAAACATCTATTTACTTCCTCAGGAAGTGGAACCCTGTTTTGAGGTGGCCTGCATTTTACTATATTAGCTATATAAACATCTTCTCTTTTTAAATCAATTGCCTCTATCATCTTTGTAAGAAGCTGACCCGCCCTGCCTACAAAAGGCCTCCCTTGTAAATCCTCATCATGACCAGGTCCTTCCCCTATAAACATAAGTTTAGCATTTGCATTTCCTTCTCCAAATACAGTGTTTTTTCTTGTGCCGCATAGACTGCATCTTCTACATTCGCTGCAAACCTTATTAATATCCTCAAGTGTATACATTTTAACACCTCGCTTTATAAACAATTATATACTTTTTGGGCAGATACATAAAGAAAGAGCCCTGTATTTACTAGGGCTCTTTTTCAAAGTAACTATTTATTAGAAAAGTTTTGCTATAGCGCCTACAATAGGTTTTAAAACCCCAAGAGAATTTAAAAATACTATTAAAAGCAAAATAGGGGTTATATACTTAGTTATAGTATAATATACGCTTATAACCTTACTATTATTTAAAGTTTGATTATTTGAAAGTTCATATTGTATATCATCTTTTTTTAGGAACCATCCAATAAGTAATACTAAAAGTAGCCCCCCTATTGGCATAAGTATGTTTGAAGATATATAGTCAAATATATCAAATATGCTTTTGCCGAAAATAGCCACGCCCCCTAGTACGCTTGATTTATCTGCTGAAAGAGTGGCAAATATACCTATAAATAGTACAATTGATGATGTTATAATTACTGCCTTTTTTCTAGAGAGCTTAAGCCCTTCAGTAAAATATGCTACAGGAACTTCCATCATTGATATCATTGCAGTTGTTGCAGCAATAGATGCCAACACAAAAAACGCAACCAATAATACACTTCCAAAAGGTATTTTAGAAAAAACTAATGGAATAGTTACAAACAAAAGGCTAGGCCCCATCTCTGGTTCCATCCCAAATGAAAATACAACAGGAAATATTGCAATACCAGCAAGTATTGAAACTATGGTATCTGACAAAGCAACTTTTGCAGATGTATACATCATATTGTTATCCTTTGTAAAATAGCTTCCATAAGTAATCATGGTACCCATACCAAGAGAAAGTTTAAAGAAAGCAAGCCCTAAAGCGCTAAGTATAACCTTAGAATCCTTAAGCTTACTAAAGTCTATGTTAAATAGAAAACGTAATCCTTGAGAGGCCCCAGGCAATGTTAATGCTCTTATATCGCATATAATTATAAGCACGAATAATAAAGGCATTAAGGTCTTTGTAACCTTTTCAATTCCCTTCTGAACACCGAGTATTATTATTATTGACACAACTATAATTACAATTGCCTGCCAAATAATTGGCGGTATAGGCCCTACAACAGTTGTTAGAAACTTTTGGTTAACCCCATCAGGAGTTATATTTTTAAAACCTCCTGATAAAGCCTTGAAAACATATGAATACACCCATCCTCCAACACAGCTATAAAAGAACATAATTAAAAATGCCGATAAAACCCCCATAAATCCGATTATTTTCCAAAAGTGATTAACTTTTAATTTCTCAAAGGCTCCTATTGCATTGCTTCTTGTCTTTCTGCCTATATAAAACTCACTTATCATAACAGGTAGGCCGACAAATATAACGCATAATATGTATACAAGCAAAAAAGCTCCTCCACCGTTAGTGCCTATAAGGTAGGGGAACTTCCATATGTTACCTAGGCCTACAGCTGAACCTAATGTAGCAAAAAATACTGCAAAGCCAGTTGAAAAAGTTTCTCTCTTCTTTAAATCTAAATTCTTTTTTTTCGTCCCGTCGTTCTCCATAAAAACCTCTCCTTTTGTTTATAATTTAGTATTAAATTGATAAATTAATACTAAATTTATCACATAATGATTATATAATCAATTATTTTTTTTAGGATATATTGGTTTGACTTATGTAGCGACTTAAATACCTATATTTCTCTTTTAGATTTTTTGTACTCAGTAGGTGACATATCAAGAGTTCTTCTAAAAGATTTACAAAAGGATTGTACTGTTTTATAGTTTAGCATACTTGCAATTTCGGTTATGCTATGCCTGCCACTATCAATTAATTCTAAGCTTTTCTCAATCTTTTTATAATTAACATAAGATTGTATAGCCATCCCAGTTTTTCTTTTAAATAAATGAGATAAATAATTATAGTTATACCCTAAGTAATTAGAAATATCTGTTAGCCTATCTATTGTATAAATATTATCTTCAATATATTTTATCATTGCAAAAGTAGTATAACCCACAGAATTAACAGATTGATCAGGCACCAATTTGGCTGGTATTGCTTCTATAAAGTTTCTATAGATTAATATTAAAATTTGCTCTAAGTAATTCTGTATCAATCTTTCAGATAAATCTATTTTTGCATAGAATTCATTTATAAGCCTTATAAATAAGGGCATTATATCATATTTGTCTTTTGCATACTTTCTTTTTAGTTTTCTATTATAAAACTCTGACAGCATTAGCCCAACTTCATCTTTAGTATATTTAGAGAAGGTAAACCCAATATAAAAATATCTTAATTTACTATTATAAGATGAACGAATAGAATGCCTGTCCCCCATCTTATTAAATACTATGCTACCCTCACTAACCTTTATTTCTTCTCCATTTACACATACAACTCCAGTACCTGAAATTACATAGGTTATCTCATGGCAAACTTGTACATGGGGATCTATTTCATACCCATCCTCAAAGCACACTTCCCCTAATTGAAACAGTTCAATATACCCTATTTCCTTAGGATCTGAGAAAAAGCCCTTATCAAACTCAAAGTTTTTACCATAATAATGCTTATCACTCATATACCACACCAGCTTTGCATCATCTCATATTTTTCATAGCCATTATAACAAATTAGTATATTTATTTCTATGTTTTAAGTAACTGTTGACTTTTAAACCGGATATGTTGATTGACTTCCGCCGCTCCAAAATGCCCATTTTTTTCAAGGAAGATAAAGCTGATAAAAATGGGCATTTAAGTCGCTGCTACAGTAAATCAACATATCCTAAAGTCAGCACTGTAATAAAACATACCCTAAAATAAAAAACCAATGGATATAATGAAAAACATTATATCCATTGGTTTTATTATACTCCTAAACTAGTCTAGTTCGTACCAAACTCCTGTATTGTCTATACATTCCCTTGCCTTTTGACATATTGACATAACTGCTAGTGTCTCTTTTTTATCTACCTTAACTTGCCCAGTCCTAAAGAAGTCTACCATGTTTTCTACAAATCTAATAAAATACTCTGTGGTAATATCTATATCTATAAGCTGTCTTTGTTCTTTATTTATTTTTAGACTAAATGGACAATCCCAGCCAAATAGGCTCATTGTTGCTTTTCTTCCATCACAAAACTCAATAACCCAGCTTGGGGTAATTTTAGTTCCAATGCTCATAATTCTTTTAGATTCATATCCCATTAATGATACAATGGGTTCAGCTTGATGGATTAAATAAGAATCTGCTTCTCCTGGTCCTGCACTCATTATGAAATCAATATTATCTTTGTTAATTTCTTTTAATTCATCAGAAAATCTTAATGCTGATGATGTAAACATTGGTGTATTATTCTCTTCAGCAATATTGAAAAGCCTTTTCGCTATTTCCCTATTTGGTGCAAAACTTTTATCCACGTATATCCTTTTTCCAGATCTTAAAGGTATTTGGCATAGCTCTTCATGAACTTCAGGATTATCAGGAGCTAATACTATTATATAATCACTTATTTCAACTAGCTCTTCTATTGAATCTATATGTTTTATATTATTCTTTTCACACCATTTCTCTGTAGTCATACCACTAGGAGAATCAATTTTAGCCCAAGCATATTTAGCTTCTATTTCTCCATCTGAGGCTTCTTTTATCCACTTTGGATAATTATTAGAATGGAAATTATCTAAATAATAATCTATAAATCCCACTGTCTTCATATTACATTTCTCCTAAATTAATCTCTCTATGTTGTTCTGATGAATCATATAGAGACTGCATTATTTTAGCTGTAATTAATACAGTGTCAATATGAGATGGGAGTTTTTCATTTGTCCTAATACATGTTAGGAATGCATCTATTTCCTCTTTAAACATATCTTTTGATCTAAATTGAGGTTCTATCTCAAGCAATGTACCTTTCTTTGCGGAATATACCTTGAAATTTCCACCATATTGTAATCTTACTCCTGCTTTATCACCTAGGAAATCTATAAACATTTCATCTTCGCCAATATTTTGTGCCCACGCTCCATTTAATGTTATTGTAGGCCCCTCAGTTCTGATAAATCCAGTAATAAAATCCTCAACATCATATACACCATCTAAAATTGGTTCGTGAGCCCACATGCTTAAATATTCATACTCACTTATATTTTTACCCAATTTTGAATATGCCTGCCCCGAAACAGTAAGAGGCATAGGGTCTCCACAGCAATACATTATTAAATCAAGGAAATGTACACCCCAGTCTATTAACACTCCGCCTCCAGCTATATCTTTTGTTGTAAATGGACCTCCTAATCCAGGAATTGATCTATGAGAGCGGAAGCTTCCATAAACATGATAAACCTCTCCTAATTCTCCATTGTCAATCATATCTTTTATCTTATTTACTGCAGTATTAAATCTATTAACAACACCTATATTTAATACCTTTCCAGTTTCATGCTGAGCTTCAGCCATCTTTACTGCTTCTGAATAGATCCTTGCAGCAGGCTTTTCGCATAATACATTTTTTCCAGCTCTTAAAAAGTCAATTGCAATTTGAGCATGAACATTATTAGGTGTACAAACTGATACTGCCTCAATTTCTTCATCACCTAATATATCTTTGTAATCTACTACAGCCTTACCACAGTTATACTTTTTAACCATTGCCTCTGCTCTCTCTGGAATAATATCACAGAAATACTTAATTTCAGCCTTTGGGTTTTCCATATATGCTGGAATATGTTGAGATGTTGCAATGGTACCACAACCAATAACAGCTACTTTTATTTTATTCATAATAAGCCCTCCATAATTATAATTTAATATCTGACCGTATCTAATTTTATATATCACCATGATTATAGCGAACTTATCTGAATATTTGTTGCTTTTAAATCACTATCCTTTTATCCCTATTTGCTTTATTAGTGAATAGGTAAAAAGTAATAGGTAAGAACTAGCGCTATGGAAGCAACTTCTCCACTATTCACTCTTATCTCTACCTATTCACTATAATTCAATATGAAAAAAGACAGTTTCATCAAATGAAACTGTCTTTTAATAATATCATAATAATATCGGCAGCGACTTACTCTCCCACTCCGTTACCAGAGTAGTACCATCAGCGTACCTAGGCTTAACCGACGTGTTCGGCATGGGAACGGGTGTATCCCTAGGGCTATTGCCACCGTTTTAACTACACAATGAATATCCAAAGGCTTCTTTTGGTCAAGCCCTCGACCAATTAGTATTAGTCAGCTGAATGCATTACTGCACTTACACCTCTAACCTATCTACCTCATGTTCTTTGAGGGGTCTTACCTACTTGCTTGCGCAAATAATGGGAAATCTTATCTTAAGGTCTGTTTCGCACTTAGATGCTTTCAGCGCTTATCAATTCCAGACATAGCTACCCAGCCATGCCCCTGGCGGGACAACTGGTACACCATAGGTCTGTCCATCCCGGTCCTCTCGTACTAAGGACAGCTCCTTTCAAATTTCCTACGCCCGCGACAGATAGGGACCGAACTGTCTCACGACGTTCTGAACCCAGCTCGCGTACCGCTTTAATGGGCGAACAGCCCAACCCTTGGGACCTACTTCAGCCCCAGGATGCGACGAGCCGACATCGAGGTGCCAAACCTCCCCGTCGATGTGGACTCTTGGGGGAG
>ENA-UOOK01000086-UOOK01000086.1-fermentation-metagenome-genome-assembly--contig:-NODE-86-length-99935-cov-6.427873_pt1 | contig 99935 bp, 95 predicted proteins | sample MGYA00245777_ERZ724023 | MGnify/ENA primary metagenome ERZ724023 (study PRJEB28704, sample SAMN03018312) | fermentation metagenome | biome: anthropogenic terrestrial biome; feature: soil; material...
AATTTTATTCGTTTTGATCTTGACAAAGGGTCACTTCATAACAGTTATTAAGTTAATTTTCGGGCAGTGTAACCGCACTGCCCGAAAATTAAAAGACAGCTACTGATTATTACTGAATTTACCATACTTAATGGGATATAGAGAGACATAATCCCGGTAGAGTTTTTCGTAATTACTTTTGGTTTTATCCAATGAGTGGGTATAATCATGAACTCGCAGGCTGTCATCATGCTTGTACTGGATTATGTAGATGCCGATATTGGAGCAATGATCGGCCACCCTTTCCAGTACATTGTAAACTTCGGTCAGAATAAAACCATGGTCCACACTGCAGGCACCCTGCTTGAGACGCTCAATATGATTGCTGGTGAATATTTTATTTAATTCATCAATACGGTCTTCCAGAGGTTCAATGGTAAAAGCCTTTCGGGCATCCAGTTCTGCAAAAGCTGCTAAAGTGCGTTGCATTATGTCCCGCACGGCTGCAATGTAAATATCCAGTTCTTCCTTTGCTTCCGGTGAAAACTCAGCCACCTTGCCTTCGTTTTTCTGCGCCAGATCTGACAGGTTGATCGAGTGGTCACTGATGCGCTCGATATCATTAATCGAATGCATCAGAATCGTAAGCTTCTGCCCCCTGCGCTCATCCAGCTTGCCGGAGGAAATTCTGATCAGATATTCAGACAAAGCATCCTCATATTCATCCGCCTGCTGTTCCCATTTTTCCACCCGATGATAGCCCTCTTCACTGAAATCGTGTAAGAGATCCAGAGCCAGATTCATGCCCTTATTCGCTATTTCCATCATCGAATAAGTAACAGTGCCGGCTTGTTCCAGAGCAAAGGCCGGGCGATCCAGAAAGCGCGGATCCAAGAGCTTCAGCTGTGCATCTTCTTCCAGGTCTTCCAATTCTTCGGCTGCCACCGGAACGATTTTCTTGGACAATTTGATCAGCTGCTCGGAAAAAGGCAGCAAGACCAGGGTTGTGAAAATGTTGAAACTTGTATGCACAATTGCCAGCATTAGCGGTGTGACCGTGCTGTCCATGAAAGGAAAGGGCCTGATAGCGTGAAGTATATAAAAAAGAAGCATGAAGAGTATCGTGCCGATGGTATTGAAGCTGAGATGAATGACAGCAACTCTTTTCCCGTTGCGGTTTGATCCGACAGAAGCCAGGATGGCGGTGATGCAGGTGCCGATATTCTGTCCCATAATTATGGGCAGGGCGGCGGCAAAAGGTATCACACCGGTGGCGCTGAGTGCCATCAGGATACCTACGGAGGCAGAAGAAGACTGAGTCAAAGCGGTTGTCACTGCGCCGACTAAGACGCCCAGCAGGGGATTGCTGAATTTTTGAAAGAGATCGACAAAAAACGGCTCATACTGGAGCGGGGCCACTGCTGTGGACATTACATCCATGCCAAACATCAGCACGGCAAAACCGAGCAAAGCATAGGCCTTGTGCTTTTTCGCCTCAGTTCTGGCAGTGAAAAGAATCAAAATACCGGCTAAGGCGAGGATAGGGGTCCAGGAGGAGGGCTTTAACATGGTTATGATGAAGCTGTCACCGGATATGCTGGCCATGCTGAGCAGCCAGCCTGTAACCGTGGTACCGATATTCGCACCCATTATTACAGGTACGGCCTGCCGCAGGAGCATTACACCTGAATTTACCAGAGCGACAACCATGACAGTGGTGGCAGAGGAAGACTGAATCACACCGGTAACAGCAGTACCGAGCAGAACTCCCTTCATTCTTGTGTTACAGAATTTCCCCAGCAATTGCTCCATCCGGCCGCCGGATACGGATGTCAGACCGTCACTGAGAAGCTGCATGCCGAAAAGAAAGAGGCTGAGACCACCGATTAGCTGCAAAATGTTTAAATAACTCATTTAATTTTGATCACCACTTCGAAAAAATAAAAACGACCTGAATACTTATCTTAAAGTCAATTTAGCATGAAGTTTTATATCTATAAAGACCAGCGGCGAAATGTTGACGTATTGTATGAAAAATCCCCGGCAAAGCAGCGGTTTATGTTTTCTTTTTGATGTTTTTTTCTTTGGCGGGCCGGGGATACTTGATGATCAGTTCGGCGTGGATGAAAGCGCCGATCATCATGATATAAACGGCCAGATAGAGCCAGAGCATCAGAAAGATAATGCCTGTGATACTGCCATACATCAGATAATAGTTTGATTGATTGGAGATATAGTAAGACAAGCTGTAGGAAATTGAGATCCAGCCCACAGTGGTCAGAACGGAAGCGAACAGAGTATGGCGGAAGTAGCTGCGCTGTCTTTTCAATATAGAAAAAATCACGGTGAAGATAAAAATGAGGACCAGAAAGGCTGCCAGATTTGCGAAAAGATCGAACTTGCTCTGAAGAATAAATTCAGGCAAAGTGATGAATTCCTGCAGGTAGTTTCTTAACAGGCGGTTGAAAGCCAGTACCACCAGAATGACAATAAGCAGGACACTGGAAGCAAATATGGCAATGATGCCAAAGAGGCGCCGCAGCACAAAATTATTGGGGGATTCTCTGTGATAAATCTTGTTCAGCGACGCTACGACACTGCCGACACCACGGGAAGCTGCCCAGAGCAAAGCCAGAGCAGTCATGGACAGGACTGAAACGCTGCTGCTGCGCTGAACTGAGTTCAGGAAATTATAGAATACTTCCACAATCGCTTCCGGGATAATTACGCTCACCTGCGGAATAGCCGCTTCGAATCTGGCTGCCACACCGGCGCCCAGAACTTCCAGCAAACCAAATACAAAGAGGATCAAAGGGAAAATTGAGAAGATCAGATAAAAGGCGGAAGCAGCCGCATTGATGCCCATTTTGAGTGAAGAAAAACGTTGCAGGCGTTCCTGCCAGACTTGAACCCAGCTTTTTTCCTCTGCGTAATCAGACAGCTTTCTTTGCAAATCATTAATTTGCGAGCTGAAACCTTTGTTTATCTTTTCAGTAGGATCAGTTTCCTGCGGATTTATATTTTTCTCTTCTGCTTCATTCATTATTTTTCTACCGTTATCAATAAATTGTGCATAGATTCTAAGTATAAAGTATTTTCAGAATGTTTGAAAATTCCGTGTTCTCCATGCTTTTGCTTTCCACAGATAACAGGTGTTTCTTTCCTTTTCTAAAGTGATGCTATTATAAGAAAGGTTGCATAGCAGTAACAGAAGGGAGTTTGGATTTTGTCTGGGACAATAATGACTGTGATAATTGTTCTTCTTTCCGGAGCGGGGCTGCTGACAGCCTATCTCCTTTATTTTCTCTTTACCGGAATTTTCTCCTTTGTCATTCGCCCGCGTACAAAGCCGCGGCCGGCTTCAACGTCTAAACTGAACGAAGAATGGCAGCACAAGCGCCCGGAAGATGTCCCGGATCAGGTTAAAATCATTGCTGATTTCACGGACGCCCTGTCTCTGCGTCTGGCGCTGATCAGAGAAGCCCGGGAAAGCCTTGACATCAGCTACTTTTCGATCACTAACACTGAAAGTGGCCTGGCCATTCTCTCGGAGCTGCTGGCGGCTGCTGACAGAGGTGTCAGAGTACGCCTCCTGCTTGATGCCAAGATGAAGATGCTCTTCTTGATAACGATGAAAGCTTTGGCCCAGCACCCGCAGATTGAAGTTGGCCTCTACAATCCGCTGAATTTACTGAAACCATGGACCTTGAACGAAGTTATGCACGATAAGTTCATGATTGTTGACCACAACTATGCCTTGCTGGGCGGACGCAATATTGAACCCAGTTACTTCGGTCTGGCCGAAGCGCCGCTAGCCAACAAGTATGACTGGGATGTGCTGGTGCGGCGCGATGCAGGCAGTCCTGCAGACCAAAGTGTAGTTGATACGATTACCGCCTACAATGAGCTCTTGTGGCAGAAAAAATCGACCAGAAAAGTTTGGCGGCCTTTGAGAAAATCGGGAATACTTGAGGGAATACACGCTGCAGCGCAAAAGTTTTCAGCTGAGCATCCTGAGTTTTATCAGGAAACCGTTGCTGATTTTACCAGGGACATGATTCGCCCTGACAGAATCATGCTCTTACATAACCCGCTGAACAGTTGGCGCAAGGACCCCTGGGTGACTCAGGATCTGGTAAAACTCGCCTCTCAGGCGGAAAAGAGCCTTTTTATACAAACACCTTACGCAACAGCTACGCCTCCTTTACTGCAGCTCCTGACAGAGGCTGCAGCTCATATGGAAGTGTATTACCTGACTAATTCCCTGGCCTCGGCCAAAAACCTGCCGGCCTATCCCAACTATTACTTTCAAAGAAAGAAATTTCTCCAGGCTGGTGTCAATATCTATGAGTTTCAGGATACTGACTCCATACACGGCAAATCCTTTATTCTGGACGACAGGATTTCTGTGGTGGGCAGCTTTAATCTGGATTCACGCAGTATTTACCTGGACACAGAAACAATGCTGGTGATAGACAGCCCGGAACTGACCAGGACCTTTTCTGATTATCACCGGAAAATAATCGGACAGAGTTTAAAAGTGGGCAAGGATAACAAGTATCTTCCTTCAGATACTGTGACAGCGACGCCCGTGCTACGGGGCAAGAGACTTACCTATTTTCTCTCCCATCTCCTCTTGCGTCCTTTTCAGTTTTTTATTTAAAAAATATGATCAAGGTTGGTTAATCTATGCAAAAAAGTGAAGCATCCGAAAAAAGAATAGCGAATCTCGTCTCTTATATTGAATGCCTCCTGCGTGAAGAGAACGTGAGGGAAAGCTACCAACGGCATTTTGAAGAATTTGCAGGACTGGAAAGTCTGGAAGTCTTTCAGGCCTTCCGGCAGATTCTTGATCAGGGCTATGACCCGGACCAGGTGATTACAGAGGTATCACGTGTGATTTTAGCCACCCAGCGTGAGGACGACTTCGAGGAAGTCAGGCCGGAGGATCCCTTTTTGCAGGAGCTGCGGGCGGAGAATCAGACCATGATGGACCTGCTGGCAGGGCTGCGGCCTCTCTTTCGTCAGGAGAGAACGCCAGAGCGGGACCAGAAGATCGTGGCGGCCATGCAGGGCTTGCGGCAGGTCAGGGCGCATTTTGTCAGATTGCAGAATATTTTCTTTCCGACTCTGGAACACAAGCACCACGCCCTGTCGGGCCTGACACTTTTATGGGCCTGGCAGGATCAGGCGGAAACGGTTCTGGAGCAGTCTCTGGCAACTTTTGCTGATCCGAAAATGCCGACAGAACAGCTTAACCGGATGGCGGGAGAGCTTTTCGGATCCTATGCCAGCCTGCCCTTCAAGGAAGAGCGCCTGCTCTACACTGCAGCTGATAAATTGCTGGATGAGACTGACTGGGAGGCCATGTATCAGCAATCACGCGCTTATCCCACTGCCTTTGATATCCGCCAGGAAGTGGCGGAAATCGATTTTTCTCAGCTAAAGGACGCTGCCGCTCAGGGCTGCTTCAGCAGCGGTACCGGCAGCATGAGCTTCGAACAGCTAAACCTGGTTTTGAATAATCTGCCGGTCGACTTTACCGTGGTGGATGAAAACAACCGGGTATTGTACTTTAATAATCCGCCCTACCGGATTTTCCCGCGCAGCCCCGCAGTGGTCGGGCGCGAGGTGAAAAACTGCCACCCTCCCAGAAGCCTGGATAAAGTAGATGAGATTATCGATGCTTTCCGCCAGGGCCGGCAGAACCATGCCCGTTTCTGGATCAGCGTCAAAGATAAAAAACTGCTGATCGAGTATTTTGCCTTGCGTGATGCGGAGGGAAAGTATCGCGGGGTTCTGGAAGTGAGCCAGGATATCACCGACCTGCAGTCTCTGCAAGGAGACCGGCGGCTGACAGAGTGGCAGGAGTAGCCGATGCGTTTATTTTTGGCAGCAAGACTGGCAGCTGACCAGCTGCGGGAGCTCGGGCAGGCACAGGCACTTCTGCGCCGCGCCGCGGAGAAGATCTCCCTGACCAAAGCGGAAAACCTGCATCTGACCCTGCACTTCCTGGGTGAGACGGCAACAGCGGACACTGAGCGGCTGCTCAGTGGTCTGCGGGAGTTTGAGCTGCCGCCGGCCGGGAGTCTGACCTCCCGCCTGGACGGCTATGGCTTTTTCCGGCGCCGGGACGGGGACCTGATCTATGCCGATTTGGCGGTATCTGCGGAGCTGGTGCAGCTGCAGAAAGATCTGGGCGGGGTCTTGGCTGAGCTCGGCTTTGAGCCGGACCGCCGCCGCTGGAAAGCGCACGTAAGCTTGGCCCGGCGGACGCAACTGGCCCTTTCCTGGCCTGAAGTCCACCAGAAGCTGCCCGTACAGGCCGAAACTTATGCTCTTTCGGACCTGGTCCTGTTCAAAAGCGAATTCACCGGCAACGGTATGTTGTATACACCCCTCTTCGTTTTTTAAGCAATACTAACCGGCGAAATATTGATTGCTGCTTTTGTCCTGGAGAAATCTGCCTTTTACCTTCAGTTTGGCCGCTTCCTCAAAAAGACGATAGCCTTCCAGCTGGCAGGTGGGGCAGGCCTGACGGGGTATCTGCACGCCGATCAGACTGTCGCCGCGGTCGTTGGTGGAATGGATAACATTAACGCCCGGACAGTCAGCGCAGATTTTAAACTCCTGCCGCTGCCTTTCCATAATACCGGCCGTATCGTAATAAACCTGGCGTGACCGTGTAAGCTCCTGCATCCCCTTAAATTTTTCTTCCGCCATTTTTTCCCGGTTTTTCCAGTTTTTCAAAACCTGACGCGAGATTTCCTCCACTTGCCGTGTGACCCGAAGGCTTTGCCGCCAGCTGGCCTCATGGTAATCAGGTTCGCGCACGCCGGAATAATCCAGGCCTGCCATGGCCAGGACTATGCCCAGATTGACGTAGGGCAGGGCACCTTCTATCGAATAACCGCCCTCCAGCACAGCCACATCCGGATTGAGTCTTTCATTCAAATGAGCGTAACCCTGGGCGGAGAAATTCATATTTGTCAGCGGGTCAGTGTAATGATTATCCTGACCGGCCGAGTTGATAATCAGGTCCGGCTTATAGTCGTCCAGAACCGGCAGGACTACGTTATCAAGTACGTGGAGAAAACCCTCGTCACCGGTATTGGGCGGCAGAGGAATGTTGAGATTGTAACCATAGGCACCCGGCCCGCCCAGCTCGCTCAGATCACCTGTACCGGGATAGAGCGTGCGGCCGTCCTGATGGAAAGAAATAAAGAGAGTGTCGGGATCGTTCCAGTAGATATCCTGCGTGCCGTCGCCATGATGACAATCCGTGTCGACAATGGCTACCCGCAAATCCGGATATTTTTGCCGGATGTATTCCAGACCGACCGCCTCGATATTAATGATACAAAAGCCCCTGTCGCCGTAAGTGACGCGCTGGGCGTGGTGACCCGGCGGCCTGACCATGGCAAAGGCCTTGTCAGTTTCTCCGGACATGACCGCTTCCAGAGCACGCATCACGCCGCCGGCGGCAATATAGTGCGACTCGGTCACGATGGAGTCGGCGTCAGGATAGGCAAAGTGTACCCGCTCCACATCAGCCGCGCTGGCCAGAGCGGGGTTGAAAAAATGTATGCCTTCGATGTCTCTGATGCCTTCTTCAAAAAGCTGATCCTGTGTATAAAGCAGTCTTTCTTCGCGTTCCGGATGGGTGGGCGAAATGGCCCAGTCAAAAGCCGGAAAGAAAATCAGGGCTAATGAATTACTGGCCTTCATGTCTGCTTCCCTCCTCTGCCTGCTGCAGTTTGTAGAGTAAGCCGGGTTTGATCTGAGCACGGACGCGGATGTTTCTTTCCCGGCTCATAAAGCCGCGTACCATGTTGAAAGAAGATGCTTCAGTGATCTCGGTTTCTACCTGATCCGGCGGCAGACCCATGGCTGCTCCGGCCTGTGCCACCGCTTGCAGAGCTATTTCTTCCGCCTGTGCCAGATTAAAGGACTTGTCGATATTTTCATAAATGCCCAGCTCGGGTATGGAGAGAATACGGCGCTCCGTGTTGGCATAGAGGGAGATATCAGTCGTCGGCCTGGCCAGGGCGGCACCGAGTGCGTTAGCAATCTCATAGTTGTCCGGGAAACTTATTTCCAGACCGCTGGCTGCGTGCAAAGGTTCTGCCAGAGCTTTGGCCGGACCGCCGATCAGCCTGATGGACCGGGGCTTTAGCTGCCGGCCGTGCAGCAGCTCCCTGATAGTGTAGACCGGGCTGCTGTTGATGCGTCCCAGTATTTCCGCGATCCTTTGCATGATACTGTCGCAAAAACCGGTGACGATTTTTGTCGCACAGGCCTCTGTGTCCAGCTCAAGTTCAGCTGCCAGAGCAGCCAGGGCTTCTGCGGCTTTTTGCGGGTAGCTGCCTCTCATCAGGCCGAGATAAACCAGAGCATCTGTAGGTGTGAGATCTTCACCGCCGAAAGCGACAGCAAAACCCCGCCGCTCCGGACCGATCCGGATTTCTCCCTTGTCAATATGCACGTAACTGTCACCGCCCAGACCGACAGAGCTGCTGTAGACAGCACGTACCAGAGTCTTGCGGCCGTCGATCTCGATGCCTGTTGCTTCAAACAGGGGCAGGCCTGCTGCCAGAAAAAAGATGTCAGTGGTGGTGCCGCCGATATCGAGCAGGATAGCGTCGTCTTCTGTCCGGGGAAAGAGAGCACTGATGCCGACAAAGCTGGCCGCAGGCCCGGAAAGAATAGTTTCAACCGGACGTTTCAGGGCTGAATCCAGATCAACTGTGCCGCCGTCGGCTTTTAAAATATAGACAGGAGCTGTGATAGCCTCTTCTGCCAGTGCTGCCAGCATGCTGCCGGCGAAAGTACGGAAGGTATCCGCGACAGCTGCGTTGAGATAGGCAGTCTGTACCCGGCGCGGGAAGTTCAGTTTGCCCGAGAGCCTGTGCCCCAGGGTGATTTCCTTGTATTCATCTGCAAAAAAATCGCCGATCCTCTTTTCCGTGTCGGGGTTACGCGGTGAGAATTTACTGATGACAGCCAGACTTTCCACGCCGCTGTCCTGAAAGCGGGCCTGGATGGTCTGCAGCTCACTTTGCCTAAAATTATCTACCACAATTCCGCGATGATCGGTACTGCCGGAGAGATAGTACAGATTATCACCCATCCGATCAAAATCCCAGTTAATACCCGGACCGCTTTGAACGATGACGCCGACCCTGGAGACCTTGCCTTCGACAATGGCATTGGTGCAGACAGTAGTACTGAGGTGGATACGGTCAATTTCACTTTTCTCCTGATCCTGCAGCAAGTCCTGCAGGCACTGCCAGATAGAGTTAAAAAGATCTGCCTTGTTTACTTCATGTTTGACAGACTTCAGCAGCACACCCTGACGGAGCAAAACACCGTCAATATGTGTGCCACCCATATCAATCGCCAGAATCATCGAAAACACCCCTTCCCCGACACAAGCCGGTCTCTTACAGTATACGACGGATTTTGGCGGTGGCAGCATGTTTCGTGTTTTGGTGCCACGTGTTTTGGTGCCAGGCACCTAAGATAATATGCAAGTAAGAAAAACAGCTTGATTCAAGGGTTAAGAGAAGAGCAAGCCGGTAAGCAAGGAAGATAAATTAGCGTATGCATGCTGAGGATATCTTTAGGGGTTTTCGTGAAAGTAAGGGTTTGAGCTATCTACGTTATAACTTTGTTGACACGAAAGTGATTCACGACCTAAGACGACTAGAGCTCGCGGCGAAACCATTGTCCTGCGGTAAGGGATACCGAATCCGCGTATAACAGAGTGGACCAATGCCGAGACACTGTAGCAAAACCCCTGAAGATGTCCTCAAAAAAGGATTAACCTGTTAATGTGATAAAACAACTACACAATTTAATTTATGTAGATCTTGACAAAGGGTCACTTCATAACAGTTATTAAGTTGTTTGCCCGGGAGTATGTGAATTTCCGGATTTTTGGTCAATTATTGCCCGGGAGTATGTGAATTCCCGGATTTTTGGCCAATTATGGTCTAAAGGATGCAACTAAACCATTAGTTGTGAGAAAATTAAACCAGCGGTTTAGTTATTTTTGCAAAAACAACCTTTGGACGCTTCTTTCCTGCGGTTCCCTTGCCTAAGCTTTCAGTGTAAATAGCTGCACGTGACCTAGCGGCAGCAGGCAGAAAGCCAGGGAGGAAAGAGCCATGCTAAGTATAGATCCTGATTCAAGAGGAGGAGAGCAAGCATATATGGAAAAGAAGTCAATCGGGAAGAAAATCGCCAGCCTGCGTAAGGAACGGGGACTGACGCAAAGTGAACTGGCAGAAAAACTGGGTGTGTCTGCACAGGCAGTTTCCAAATGGGAGAACGATATCGCCTATCCGGATATTACCTTGCTTGCGCCTTTAGCGGACGAGCTGAGTACATCAATAGACCTGCTGCTGGGTGATGCAGTAGAAGCTGAGACGCGCTATGTTGAAAAGAAAGAACGCAAGAACTACGAAGATATGATCATGAAAATTCGCGTTATAGACGGCGGCGATAATGTAAAAGTTAATCTGCCCATGCCGATTTTTGACGTCATCATGAAAATTGGTCTAGACAATGTTGATATCGGCGGCAAGGGCGAAAGCCTGAAAGATGTAGATCTCGAGAAAATCAAGCTCCTGGTAGAACAGGGAGCAGTCGGCAAGCTGGTCGAAGTTACATCCGAGGACGGTTCTATAGTAGAGATCTACGTCGAATAAGGAGCTTGCATGCGTATTCAAATCAGATCTGAAGAAGCTAAGAAAATTAATATCCGAGTACCAAATTCCCTTCTGACCAGCAAGCTTCTGCTGCGCCTGGTCTCGAAGCAAAGCAGCTGGAGCGACGATCCGGAGGATCAGAAAACAAGAACTATGTTACTGGAGCTTATGCCGGTTTTAAAGCAAAGCATACGCAATACCAAGAAGAAGTACGGTAAATTTACTCTGGTCGAAGTAGAGAGTAAAGATGGAGAATATGTCAAAATAACACTCTGAACCGGGAGCCGGTGGTTAGTGCTAAAGCGACCCCCACAAGTTGGACCAAATAATCCGACTTATGGGGGTTTGTTTATGTCACAAGCAAAACAAAGCAGCAGTTTTGTTTTGCTATAATGCTTATATTAAAAGAAAAAGCGAGGATGCCGGAGTGATCACAGTAGTTGGTAGTTTAAATATGGATCTGGTGGTGCAGACTACTCATATTCCGCGTGTCGGGGAAACAGTGCTGGCACGCGACTTGCGCTATGTTGAAGGTGGTAAAGGAGCTAACCAGACCCTGGCAGCTGCCCGCCTGGGCGGGGAAGTCAGCATGATTGGCGCGGTCGGCAAGGACGAGATGGGCGATCGCCTTATTGCGGCTTTAGCAGCAGACAGCGTTGACGTATCAGGCATTAAGCGCAGCTCTGAAGCGAGCGGCATGGCCCTGATTACTGTTGACGCCAAGGGCAATAATGCCATCACTGTAATCTCCGGAGCCAATCACGATGTCAGCGTCCGGGACCTCCAACAGCACGAGGACAAAATCGCCAGCTCTTCGATTGTGCTGGCCCAGCTGGAGTGCCCGCTCGACCTGGTGACTGAGGCCATGCTTCTGGCCAAAAAACACGCCTGTATCTCAGTCCTGAATCCGGCACCGGCACAGGCACTGCCCCAAGACCTCCTGAGCCTTGTTGATATTTTAACGCCCAACGAGACTGAACTCCAGATCTTAAGCGGCCTGGGAACGGATACGCTGGCAGAATGTCAGGCAGCAGGTGAAAAACTGATGGCAGGCGGTATCAAGTCTCTTATCGTTACCTTAGGCTCCAAAGGCTGTTACTACATGGACAGTAAAGAATCAATCTTCTATCCCAGCTACGAAGTGAAGATGACAGATTCAACAGCAGCCGGCGACTGTTTCAACGGTGCTCTGGTTGCCGCCTTGAGCAGAGGCAAGTCCCTGCCTGAGGCCATCGACTTTGCAATGAAAGCATCAGCTATTTCAGTAACACGGCCCGGAGCCCAGCCATCTATTCCTACACTCGCTGACATGGAAAACTTTGATCTCTGGTATGAAGACCGCCGTTTGGACAAATAAGCCCGGTATTTTTGTCATGCCACAATTGTTAAGGTCACAACCGGAGATGGTAACAGATACCAAAATAATTAACTGAGGTGTATATGCAAGTACAGGATTATCCCAGACAGGAATTTACTCTGGGAGATTATTTAGCGGATTTAAGATCTGAAGGCCTTGTGTCCGGGACTGTAAGCTGGGAAGCAACATCAGAAGCACTGCCCGTGCAGCATGTTTCCTATGATTCCCGCCAGCTGAGCAAAAACACATTTTTTATATGTAAGGGCAATAACTTTAAACGCCAATACTTGCTGGACGCAATCGAACAGGGAGCAATCGCCTATCTGGCGGAAAAGGATCTGGAAGTTGATCTTCCCGGCATTATTGTCAGCGATCTGCGCCGGGCCCTGACCCTGTGCACGCAGAGGTTTTTCGAGTGGCCCCAGCGCAGCCTGTCCATTATAGGCATCACCGGCACCAAAGGTAAATCGACCACAGTTACCTGTCTCAGAGAGATTTTTGATGTCTGGCTGGCGGAGCAGAAACTGCCGCCTGCAGGTTTCATCTCATCGATCGAGGAATTTGACGGCTTTACCAGCGAAGAGTCGGTACTGACCACGCCCGAGCCGCTGGAGCTTTTCACAATATTACGCAACTGTGTTACCGCCGGCATCGACCATGTCATTTTGGAAAGCTCGTCTCAGGGACTTAAGTATGGCCGTCTGGACGACATCAATTTTTCCTATGGTTCAATCGTGAATATTGCCGAGGACCATATATCTGATATTGAGCATAAAGACTTCGAAGATTACAAGGCAGCCAAACTGGCGATGATAGATCACAGTGAAAAACTGCTGGTCAATCTCGACGTTGAATACAGTGATCTCATGCTGGAAAAGGCGGCAGAGAAGCAGGTTAAAGTAATTACGCTGAGTACCAGGGAGGGCCTTGCCGCTGACTACCGCGCCGAAAATATCCGCAGCAGGGCGGACGGTCTTGTTTTTGATGTAAAAAGCCTGCGCACACCCGAGCGGAATATCAAAGATTTATTTGTCAGCCTGCATGGTCTTTTTAATACTGAAAATGCCCTGATCGCTATAGCCATCGCACTCGAATCGGGTGTGGATGAGACTTCGATCCGCCGTGCCCTGAGTCAGGTTTCCGTACCCGGCCGCATGATGCTCTTTCCGACAGATGATGGCGCCATGCTGGGACTGGTCGATTATGCCCACAACAAGCTTAGTTTTGAGGCACTCTTCCAATGGCTGCACAGGGATTATCCGAATCACAAGTATATCGCGATCTTCGGCTCTACCGGTGACAAGGCTGTCAACCGCCGCCCCGAATTAGGTGTAGCTGCGGGAGAAAATGCTGACCTGGTTTATTTGACCTCCGATGACGTGGGCTACGAACCCTTTGACTCGATTAACGCGGACATGACGCCATATCTGGACAGCTACGGTGTAGCCTGGACAGCCGACCCCGTGCGCGAAAATTGCATCCGCGACGCTTTCGCCAAGGCTATCCGGCTCTATCAGGAGACCGGTGAGCAGAGCGTGGTAATGGCTCTGGGCAAAGGCGACGAGAGTTCCATCTACAAGGACGGCATCTACGAACCGATCAACAGCGACGTTACGGTGATGAAACACCTGGTGGAAACATATAACGCCGCTTTGAAATAATGTTGCCGGGCAGCTGCCGGGCCGGCAGAGGGGGCATATCCTGCCATCTATGCGATCCGCTTTGCTGCTTCCTTCCCGCGCGTTGAGCGGGTTCTCAGCGGCATGAGCAATCCGGATCAGGCATCCGGATGCGCTGCCACAACCCTTAAGTAAATATTCCGGAGTTATTTATGAAAGAACAAGTCTGGTATCAGGAATTTAAGTCAGAAATCTTACGACTGGAAAACTCGGATCGCGAGCTGATTATCATTGCCATTGACGGCAGTTCAGCTGCCGGCAAGTCCAGCTTGTCAGCAAGCTTGGCGGCTGAATACGACGCTCAGCTTTTTCACATCGATGACTTTTTTCTCACAGCTGAACAAAGAACTCCGGCAAGACTGGCCGCTGTCGGCGAGTTTTTTGACAAGGAAAGGCTGCTGGCTGAAGTGCTGGAACCTTTAAAAGCCGGCCGGCCGGTACGATTCCGGCATTTCAATTGTGCCACTCAGGCCTTCTCCCGGCCGGAGCAGGCTGAACACAAACGGCTTGTCATTATCGAAGGCGTCTACAGCCTCCATCCCGATCTGCGCCCATATTATGACCTGCAGCTTTTTCTCCATATAGATCGCGCAGAACAAATCAGGCGGCTCCAACAAAGGTGCCCGGAAAAACTTGAGCGCTATCTCAATGACTGGCTGCCGCGCGAAGAAGCTTATTTTAAAAAATATAACCTTCCGAAAAAGACACAATTACTAGTTTGAAAGGAGTTGTCTTATGTCTGAACAAGTAGGCATTATCTGGCACGGCCATTCCTGCTTTGAGATTAACACTGCAGCTGCAGTGATTATTCTCGATCCCTATCAGGAGGTTCCGGGCTATCGTCCTCTGAAACTGGAAGCAGACCTGCTGCTGGTTTCACACGAGCACGACGACCACAACGCTCGCTCGCGCGTTAAACTTTCCGGCAGGGAAGCGGATGTAGATGTGGAAATCATCGACACCTTTCATGATCCCGAGCAGGGAAGCCTGCGCGGCAAAAACAAAATCCACATCGTGACTGTTGCCGGCAAGCGGATTGCTCACTGCGGCGACCTGGGGCATGCCCTGGCGGCAGACCAGCTGGCCCGGCTGCAGAAACTCGATGTGCTCCTGATCCCGGTTGGCGGTTATTACACAATCGACGCTGACACAGCAGCGGAAATTGTCCAGCGCTGCCATCCTGACCTGGTGGTGCCCATGCACTATCGCGACGGCGCTGCGGGTTTTGACGTAATCTCAACGGTGCAGCCCTTCCTCGATCATTTTGACACTGTTGTCAGACATGACCGAGCCTCATTCAGTCTCGGTGAATTTCATGATACCGTACTTGTTTTGAAAAACCCGAAACTCTAGGGACGCTTATCCTCGCCCAGAGGATGGCGGGCATAATAGTGTAACAGAGAGCGTTCGTCCTCCACTTCGAGATCGCGCTCCCGGGCGCGGTTCTCCAGGTGGTGCGTCAGTTCGTGCTTTACAACCCGCTCCAGCTCTTCGATAAAGCGCTCATCAGAAAGCTGCGGGTAAACCTGCAGCATGGAACCATAGTAAATGTTGATATAGCGTCCGAAAATATGCTCGTAGCGGTACTCGCCCAGAATATAGAGATCATCAGCCAGCCTGTTGGGGGACAGCTTCACTTCTTCCCGCAGGAGAACACCGCCGTTCAGATCCACGAAAACTTCCGGCGGCAGCGCATCAATAATACCATGCAGAGCTGCTTCAGCTTCTTCTATAGTCATCATGGCAACAGTATACACGCAAGTAGCTGGCAGGCGCCGGCCGGCATAGCTATACTATTAAAAAAACTAACAGGTGCTTATGAAATACTTGACCAAAGAATGGTATCGAAAATCTAATCTGACTGATCTTCACTTTGATCTGGAAATTATCGAGGAAGCAGCCGACCAGGACGACGAACTCTTCCAATCTCTCTATGAAGAAGCGGAACAGAAATTTATCGAAGAGGAGCAAGCGGAGTACGATTTTGACCCACGTGAATTTTTAGATGAAGATAGTTTTGATCAGGAATCAGATCTGCTGGACTTTCTCGCTGAAGAGGACTTCATCGAGCAGCTGATCGAGAACTTCGACAATCGTGATCCTTTTTCTGAAGAAAAGACGAAAAAGCTGTTCGCCGAGATCTACGAGTCAAGTCTGGCCGCAGCCAAAGAACAGCTTCCGTCCGAAATCTACTCGCAGATTGCAGATCCCCGTATCTTTGCCCTGGGATTTTGTACTGATGCTGTTTACAATCTGGTCAGAGCCTTTTCCGTCGGGAACAATAGGGAGACCATGCAGGTCCTGAAAGACTACGAAGACGCGATGCGCCTGCAGGATATCCCCAGACAGCTGCAACAACGTTTCCGCTTTCACGACTGCCGGATCACAGGCTGGCTGTCCCAGGGCAAAGACCTCGTGCTTACCCTGGATACTGAAGCCGGATTTACTTCTGACAACAGGATCATCTTTCTCGACGTGACAGTCCTCGTGGACGAGAACATCGTCAGCCTGTATTGGACCTGCGATGAGCTCTATAAAACCGACCATGGCTACGAAGTGCATATTCTTTGTGACGGGGACAGAACAGCGGAATTGAACCTGCTCTGCTCGGACATCCTCATCGAGGAAATCTAGAGTCTTTTCCGGCTCTGAGGCCGATAATTCGCGGAGTCCGGAGCCTGCCAGGATATTTGACTTTAGGGATTCTCTTTGTCATAATATCTGAGCCGGCTCACACGGAATATTTAGATGCGGCCGTGGCGGAATTGGCAGACGTGCACGCTTGAGGTGCGTGTGATTAACATCGTGCGGGTTCAAATCCCGCCGGCCGCACCAGATAGACGGTTTCCTGAATAAAAACGGGAACCGTTTTTTTATGCCTGTCCGTCCGGTGATTCAGGAAAAGAGAAGTAGTAGCCGAAAACAGCCAGACTTTTATCCAGCCAGATTTCTTTTTGAAAAAACCTATCTCCGTCCGCGCCGGAGTAATGATCGTTGCAGGCAGTCCTGTACCAGCCGGAATGGATCAGGAGCTCCGCCTTCCCATAGCATTCACGATAGCCGTAAACAAGCATGGTATGCCAGCTGAAAGATTTAGCCACTGTTGTCGTGATCAGGACCGGAATGTTCGCGTCGATGTTCTTTTTGATCGTCGCCATTCGCGGAAACAGTGTCCAGTTGAGTTTGATCCCTTTCCCGGCAGGCAGCATCTTTTGGGAGTATTTATTAACAGCCCCAGTAATTCTGGTCGCAAAGCTGGCGCCGCCCATACCGCATGTTTCAATCAGGTAGCGGCTGAGCTTGCCCGCCTGCGGGTAAAGCCTGTCCAAGGAATCAGCACTCCCCGGCAGACCAGCGTCAAGCAGCTCCGCCAGCCAGGCTTCGGGAACGATAGTCTCTCTTCTTTCCAGAGCCAGATAATTTAAGGCCAGGGACACAGAAACAGCAGAGCAGGTGTTCTTGCTGTTATAGCCAAAAGCACGGCGCCTGACAGAAGTAAAGGCATTGGTCAGCCTGCCTTCCAAATATACACTATCCGTCCTCATAGACCCCACTTTCTACGGTGCCAGACAGCTCAGCCATTGGTGATGACGAGTAGCGGCATTCAGACCTTTACTTTGGTATAATACAATATGACACTACCGTTTACATTAAGGAAAGTATGTAGTTGACTTGAATAAAGAAAGTAATATACCTTTATATTATCAGGTTTATCAGGACCTTTTAGGTAAGATATTATCCAGTCAATGGGCTGACGGACAACAACTCCCAACAGAGGAACAACTATGTGACCTCTACGCTGCCAGTCGTATTACTATACGCAGAGCCCTGCAGATGCTGGAGCACGAAGGTCATCTTACCCGCACTCCCGGAAAAGGTACTTTTGTTCGGCACGAAACAGCCAACCTGCTCCTTCACCATATTTATAGCTTTTCCGATATAATTCATGGTTTTGGGAACTCTGACGAATTTAGAAGTTTGTTGCTGCGTTTTGAAATAATGACCTGTCCGCCTGAGGCTTGCCAGCTGCTTGAGATTACTTCCTCAGATAGCGTTTATTATCTTGAGCGTGTACGTTATAAAGGAAAAATGCCTTTTGCCTATGGTTTTTCCATACTACCCTGCGCGCAGATGCCTGAGCTCACGGCTGAATCTATCCGCACTTTAGGCCTGTATGGTGCAATCCGTTCGCTTGGAGGAGATCTGCCTAGCAGAGCAAAGGAAAACTTTCAGGCCGTCCTGATGGATTCTAAGTCAGCAAAGCGTCTTAATCGCCCGGCAAAAAGCGCAGCCCTGAGCGTCCAGCGAATAGGATATTTCAATGAGATCCCCAATGAATTCAGTAGATCAATTTTGGGCGGCGACAGTATTCGCTATGAAATTCAACTTACATAAGGCGATCCCTCACGAAAAGAGAAATGGCAGCTTTGTAGCTGAATCAAGGGTTGCTAACCCGCTTAGGAGTCACTTCACAGATACTTTAGAACATCAGCAGGACGGCTGACTATTGTTTCCTGAGACATTTCGCTTTGCTGAGAAGTACCCCAGCCGGCCAAAAGAAACTGTACGCCTGCAGCATGCGCACACTGACAGTCGCTTATGGTATCCCCAATGTAAATGCAGTGCTTGGGAGACAGCTGCTTTTTTCTTAGATAGAGGAGAATCGGATCCGGCAAGGGTTTATTCGCCTGAGTGTCTTCCGCCGTGATAAGTTCGTCAAAAAAGGGCATCAGATTAAGTGAATTTAAATCAGCTGAAGCTACGTCAAGGGTTCGGGAAGTTACTACACCTGCAGGCACTCCGCAAGCCTTAAGATTCTCCAAAAGCTCCACAATGCCGTCATAGGGCTTTATTTTTCCGGACCGGCGGTTCAGCTCCAGCCGCCAGTCCAGAAATACCCCGTCAGGATCGGGGATACCGATAGTTCTAAGAAATATGACACCGGGGACGCCAAAATACCTGCGTGTACAACTGGGATCAATTGGCGGCAATCCGTGCTTATTGGTAGCAGCTAACAGGGATTCGAGCACTACTGTCTCAGAATCCAGCAAGGTTCCGTCTATATCAAACAGCACATGCTTCTTAGATTCAGCATGCATTAAACTTTACCTCGCCGTCCATCGTCACAAATTGCACTGTACAATCATTGTCCACTGCGATTATGTCTGCCCGCTTTCCCGGTGTAAGGCTTCCCACCTGATTGCTGATACCAAGCGCGGCGGCGGGATTGGCAGTGACAGCAAGAACAGCCGTGTCAAAGTTTACCAGCCCCAGTGCCTGGTAGTTATAGAGAGCTTTATCCAGAGACAAGGTACTGCCGGCCAGTGAACCGCCTACCTTGAGATAGGCTGCACCATCTACGACGCGCACATCCAGTTCCCCCAGGAGATACTCGCCGTCAGGCATGCCGCCGGCTCTCATACAATCGGTAATCAGGATCATGCGGTCAGCGGCTTTGCAGCGGGCTGCTATCTGAATGGGCAAGGTTTTTGCATGGAAGCCGTCACAAATAAGCTCTGTATAGCAGTCACGGATCAGTGCAGCTCCCAAAAGTCCCGGATCTCTATGATGAAGCTGGGCCATGCCGTTATAAAGGTGTACGATTGTGTTTGCTCCGGAAGCAAGGGCAGCGTCTACCTGTGGCGCAGTAGCAGAGGAGTGACCTAGAGACACACGGATCCCCCGGCTGCGCAGCAAAGCAATGGCCTGAATAGCATCCGGCTGTTCGGGGGCAATGGTCATGGTGTTAATCGTTCCGTCTGCGGCATCGATGAGAGACTCAAGTTCCTCCAGGTCGATCTCACGAATAAAAGCTTCGGGATGGGCTCCTTTATGTTCAACCGTAATGTAGGGACCTTCCACATTGCTGCCAAGAATTCTGGCACCATCCACACCCTTAACCATGGTGTCTTTTACGTTTCTTAATGCTCTGTGTATTTTGTCCATAGGGGCGGTGACGGTAGTGGGGCAAAACGTAGTAACACCGTGCCTTACAAGGTAGGAAGACATGGCATTGAGAGCTTCATAGCTGGCGTCCATGGTGTCGGCACCTGCGCAGCCGTGAATGTGCGAATCGATAAATCCCGGAAGAATGCGCAAGCCGGAAAAATCAAGTTCGTCATCCAGCCTCTGATCGCGCGGGCTTACCCCGGTTATGAAAGAACCATCGGTTTCAATTGCTGCCGGCATGAGTGTTCCGTTCAGAAACACCCGATCACTCCATAGTTTCATTTTTTCACTCCTTTTATAGGTCAATATCGCGTCTGCCTGATACTTTGAAGAAGAGCAGCAGGGCAGATAAAGTCAAGACTAGTAATGTGGTAGACAAAGCGGCGGCATTGCCGTAATTGCCGTAAATAACCTCGGTATAGATTGCAATCGTAACTGTTTTTGTGGATGCGGTATAAAGTAAAACTGAGGCACTCAATTCACTTATAATGGTCATCCAGCTCAACATGGCACCGGATATAACTCCCGGCATCATTTGGGGAACTGTCACTCTAATAAAGGTCTTAAGTGAGGATGCGCCCAAACTGATGGCGGCCTCCTCGGTGCTTGGAGAGATATTAGAGAGAATGGCGGCGCTGGAGCGTATTGTATATGGTAGTCTGCGAATTACATAGGCAATAATTATGATAGCGGAAGTACCGCTGAGCAGGATGGGCCCTTTCACAAAGGCGAGTAGTAAGGCGATACCCACAATGGATCCGGGAATCACATAGGGGAGCATTACAACTACATCGAGAACAGAGGTGACAGGATTGCGCCTGCGTGTGACCACATAAGAAATAGTCAGACCAAGAACCAGAATTACCGCCAGAGCGACTAAAGAGAAGACAAAAGTATTTACAATTGATCCGCCCAGTTTTGAAAAAGCATTTTTATAGCTTTGCAGGGAATAACCATCCACAAAGATGGACCCGGATACATTTTTGAAGGAAGTGTATACCACGGTAGCCTGAGGCAGAAGAGTTATCAGCGTAATCAGATAGACAAAGGCATGAGCAAGAACATTGCGCCATCCGCTCAGTTTCTTGGCTTCCATAGACCTGCTTGCTGTCATAGAAAAGCTTTTTCGATTTGAAATATATTTCTGTCCTAAAAACAACAATGTCGTGAACAAGACAACCATCATACTAAGGGCAGCCGCAAATCCGTTGTTAGAACCCATTTCGCTGATGAAAGAGTTGTAAATCAGGACAGGCATCGTACGATATCCCTCGCCAATCAGCATGGGGGTGCCAAAGTCAGAAAAGGCACGCATAAAGACCAGAAGACCACCGGCAAGCATTGTCGGCAGGATCAGCGGGACGATGATTTTGAATATCTTGCGGATACCGGTGCAGCCGAGGCTCTCGGCTGCTTCGTTCAGGGAGCTGTCCATATTTTTCAGAGCCCCTGAAACATAGAGATAAATCAGCGGATACATTTGGATGGTGAAGACAAGCAAAATTCCGCTAAAACCGTATATGCCATTATAAGTAATTCCAAACAAGCTCTTAATGGCATTGGTAATGGCTCCATTCCGTCCCAACAATAAGATCCAGGAGTAGGCGCCGATGAAGGGCGGAGACAGGATGGACATAATAATAATGACATTGATAATAGAAAGACCATGTATCTTGTAGGATTTAGTTATGTAGGCCATGGGCATGCCTACCAGAATTGCCAGTAGCGTCACACAGCAGGTGACTTTCAGTGAATTAAAAAAAGTATTGTAATAATATGGTTTAGAAAAAAACTTTGCGAAATTCGCCAAGCTGACAGCACCTGTTTTAGGATCTACAAGACACTGCACAAAAAGATTGATTATCGGATATAAAAAGAACAGTGCAAAGACCAGCAGTGCAAAAACACTGATGCCGGACCACATGGAAAAACTCTTTTTTTTAGACATCGTTCTCCACCCCTTGCACCAGATTCCTGGAACCGTCTTCTGTAAAAACATTGACTTTTTCTATTTTGATGCCTAAACAAACTGGTGCGCCAACAGAGATGGCATCCGAAAGGCTGGATTCCTGAATCATTTCGATGGGATTCTGACTGTCCAGATTTATAACATAATGGGTATTTGCACCCAAAAAGACACGATCATGTACCTTTCCGGCCAGTCCCTCATTCTCGCAGAGAACAAACTCCTCGGGACGAACAGAAACCTTCACCTTCATGTCAGGCTGCACATCTTCGGTTAGATTATCCATAGTGGCAAAGTAGCCGTTGGGGAAGAGCAGGCCCATCTTGCCATCACGCACTGCAATTACCGCATCCAGAATATTAGAACGGCCGATAAAGGTTCCGACAAACTGATTTGCAGGACGCAGATATATGTTATTGGGTTTCCCGACGTGCTGGATCTCGCCGTTATTCATGACGGCAATGCGGTCGGAAACGGCCAATGCTTCTTCCTGGTCATGGGTTACATAGATTGTTGTAATCCCGCACTCATGCTGTATTTCCTTAATTGCACTCCGCATTTCTATCCTAAGCTTGGCATCCAGATTAGAAAGGGGTTCGTCCATCAACAGAATATCCGGCCGAATTACTACAGCACGAGCCAGGGCAACACGCTGCTGCTGCCCGCCTGACATATTTTGCGGAAGAGTATCCTTCAGGTCGTAGATTTGTACGGTCTTCAAGATTTCGTCAACTTGTTTTTCAATCTCATTTTTAGGGATTTTACGGTTTTTCAGCCCGAACGAAACGTTTTCTGCGGCGGTCATATGGGGGAAAATAGCATAGTTCTGGAAGACCATACCAATATTTCGTTTGTTGGCAGGGATGTCATTGACAAGTTTCCCTGAAAAGAAGATTTTACCGCCTTCAATGGTATTGAATCCTGCAACCATGCGGAGAAGGGTTGTTTTCCCACAACCGGAAGGGCCTAAAAGGGTGAAAAACTCTCCCTCTTTTAGCTGAAGTGATAGGTCGGGGATCACGGTTTTTTCCCCATACTTCTTCTTAACATGCTCAAATTTAACCGTTACGCTCATAGATTTTCTCCAATATTTGTTGTGAAATAGGGGCTCAACAGGCGTTGAGCCCCTATCTTTAATTGTAAATTAACATATCTTTGTTGTGCAATGGGGGGCCCAACTGACGTTGAGCTTCCCAGTCTAATTGTAGGTTAACCTAAGTCGGTGACCATGTCGGTGAAGGTCTCAGCCAGATAATCTTTGTTCTCAGCTGCCCAATCACGATTAACAGTGCGCTGAACGATGTCTTCCAGAGGAGTCATGTAGTCGGCAACTGCAACGTTTGCCCGTAGCGGACGAACGCAAGCTTCCATACCCAGCCGGCTCTGAATTTCTTCGCTGGTAATAAAATCAACAAACTTTTTTGCATTATCGAGGTTTTTGCAGTTGTTCAGGATCTGGACTGTTGCCGCTGCGAAAACAGTGCCTTCCTCCATATAGATGACTTCAACATCTGCGCCGTCACGAACAAGTGTCAGACAGGGGTTCTCATAGCTGAGTCCTACTGCATACTCGCCGTCTGCAACACCCTTGTAAATAGCACCGGAGCTTTCCAGAATTTTACCCTCGGCATTTTCCAGCAGAGCCTTTACATAGTCCCATCCCTCATCAGATTCGTTGTCGCCGTCGGCGTAATCTACCAGAATGTTCAGCAGGTGTTCCCGGGCGGAACTGGAGGTTGCTGAGTCTGCCATTGCAATTTTGCCCTTAAGCTCGGGCTGCAGAAGGTCTGCATAACCCTTGACTTCGATGCCCAGATCTGCAAGCAGGCTCTTGTTGACAATGATAACGCTGCCATCAGCCTTGTAGGGTGTGAAGCAGCCACTGTCATTGGTAAAGCCTTCGCTCATGGCGGCGTCATTTGCTGAGGTATAGTCGCTGAAATATTCCTTAAGACCGGAGAGTGTTGCTGAATTGGAACCAAGCAATAAGTCTGCCTGAGGATTGGCTCCTTCAGATTCGACACGCTTCATCAGTTCACCGGTTTTGGCGGAAATAATATCAACTTTGATGTCAGTAGCTTCTTCAAATGCGGGGACGACCAGATTAAGCACTTCATCGCTTTCTGAGGAATAAATTGTAAGTTTATCGCTTACGGCGACCGGAGGCTCTGTTACATCGGCCGTGGGCTCTGTTACGTCAGGTTCATCCGGGGTGGAGGGGCTGCATGCTGCTACACAGGTGAGCAGGCACAGAGCCAGGAGAATTGAGATCAGTTTTTTCATTTTCTTTCCTTCTTTCATTTGCTTAGTTTTTGTTTATGGTAATTTACTTTACTAGTTTTAAAGGCCAGGGATTCTTTGCTTATATTGTTTAACGTATTTGCGGATGATTTCATCGCCCTTATCCAGATTGCCGCTTACGAAGACTGGCGGGGTGACTCCGTCCTTGACAAGATTTTCAATGACCTGTGCTTCTATGGACTGAAGAATAGCAAAGCCTACAACAGAGGATGTGGGGGCAAAGCTGCTTTCAAAACCTTCTATGGAAAGGCTTGCATCGCCGGGAACACCGCCTACATCAAGGAGAATGTCACAAAGCTCGTGGTAGAATTTTCCACTTGAATGGCGTGGGGTTACGCTGTCTGCAAAGGCCTTTGAGTGCATTCCGATAACAATGCAGCCACGGTTTTTTGCCCCTAAGGCTATTTCGTAAGGCAGGGCATTACGGCCGGCGATGGAGGTGATAAACATAATATCTCCGGGCTCAATATGCTCCTCATTGAGAATTAGCTCCGCCAGACCTTCCTGACGTTCGCAAACTGTGCTCCAGCTGGCATGCGGGTAAAGGGAGACTTGAGGTGCAAGGATGCAGTTAACGGGAACGAGACCGCCGGCACGGTAGAACATCTCCATACCGAACATCTGCGAGTGCCCGCATCCGAACATATGCATTACTCCATCATTTTTGATGCTTTCTGCAATGGCGGATGACGCCTTTTCAATATTACTTCCCTGAGTATCCACCGCTTGTTTCAAGAGTTTGTCGATGTTGGCAAAGTATTCTTTGTATAACATGGTGTATTTTTTCCTCTTTTCTATTTTCACCCCTTGTCAGGAGCATGTATAAGTTAAAAAGCGCTAATTCGGTCACGATAGCGATCCATCAAGGCTTCGTTGATGGCATCTCCGCCATCAACATTGCTGCTGGTGAACAAGGGTGGATCAATACCTGCTTGCACAAGCAGCTCCACAGTCTTGGCCTCCAGAGCCTCAAGAATGGTAAAAGTAGTGATAGATGTGGTGGGAGCAAAGCGGCTTTCACAACCTTCCATGGAAAGAGCTGCATCCCCATAGGCACTGCAGTTGTCAATTACCACATCACCCAGTTCATAAAGCAGCTTCCCGCTTGAATGTCTGGAACTTGTTTTCTCCGCATAGATCATGGAAGTAATAACAATAATCTTAAGTCCGCGTTTTTTCAGCTCCATGGCCATCTCAATCGGTACCGCGTTGCGTCCGCTGACCGAGGACACAATGGCAACGTCTTTGGGGGAGACCTTTTCGCAAGCTAAAAGTGTTTTGGCTAAGCCTTCCTGACGCTCAAAATAAGTACTCCAACTGGCGTGAGGATAGACAGACAAACAGGGGGCATAAAGAACATTTACCGGCACCAGTCCTCCCGCGCGATAAAACATTTCGAGTCCACCTATCTGGGAGTGTCCACTGCCAAACATTTGGATAATACCATCCTTGGCTATGGAGTCGGCCATGAGGCTGGCAGCGGTTGTAATAGCCTCTTTTTGTGTTGACCGGATTTTTTCAAGTTGAGAATTTAATACTTCAAAAAAACGTTCCTGCATTTTATACTCCTAGTTACTTTTATATTTTCAACTCAACACTGTAGCGCATGCCACCTCGGGGGATGACACATCTGGAATACTCTATCGGCTGATGATTCCCGTCACATGAAGTGCGAATGGTGAGCATTACAGGCTCATTATATTCAATACCCAACAGCTCAGCCTCTTGCTGGGAAGCACTGGTTACTTCAAATTCCTGTATGGCGGTTTGCAATGAGATATGATATTTTTTCAGCAAAGTTGCATAGAGCGATTCAGCAGCTAAATCCACACTGTCCAAGCCAGGAAGTAGCTTATAGGGCAGATAGGTGGTTTCATACATTTTAATTTCATCGTCTGCAAATCTAAGACGACGAAGCTCGTAGGTCTTGTCGCCTTGGGACAAGTCAAGACTTCTCAGAACAGAAGTGCTGCAGTCTGTTCTGACTTTCAAGGAAATCAACCGTGAAGAAGGGACTTTTCCCATGCGCTCAATCTCCTTAGTGTAACTGTACATATGCATTAGGCTGGTGGCAGGTTTTTGCTCTACAACATAGGTGCCGCTGCCCCTTTTACGGGTAATGAAACGACGGGCTTCAACATACTGCAGTGCCTGCCGAATGGTTGAACGACTGACTCCATAAGCACAACTCATTTCCCTCTCCGGGAGCAAAAGCCATTCGCCCTGTTCCGGGGAACCGATTATCTGGCTAATCAAATAATCGCCAAGCTGTCGGTACAAAGGGACTTTTGAGTTTCTGTCCGGGACAAATGTCATAGCAATCCTTCCAATGTTTGGTGCGTACCACTTTGTCTATTCTAGCATTTAACAAGTCATTGTCAACAACTATTCTTAATAATTGGTCAATATTTTGGGAATGATGGCATGAAAACTGTCGGCAAGAAGCTGATAGCCTTACGAACTATTTATATTATTTATACCTTATCATAAGTAAAGTCTTGAAAAGTCCGGTATTATCCTTATTTTATGAGATTTTATAGCCTCTGAGCCGAGAATGAGCTCATCTTGTTCTTCCCCGCCGTTAATTGACAGGCAAATATTGAGGTGCTATTGTTGGTTATAACAAATACAGGAGCTTTTTCGTGTAAAAAGAAGAGATAGAGGTAAGTTATGACATTTAATATGACACCATATGAAATGCAAAACAGGTCTTGTCAGGCTACCGCAACGGAAATTCACCAGCAGCCCGGCACCTGGTATCAGACACTAAATCAGCTTAATCCGCTTTTTAAGGCACTAAAGTCCTGGATAAAGACTATAACCGACCAAGCGGATTTTGATGTTATTTTTACAGGAGCAGGCTCCAGCGAGTACGTGGGGAATGCATTGTACGTATCACTTAACCCCGTGCTGGGATACCATGCCCGTTCCTTTGCAAGCACGGCCATAGTGGCTTCACCTCAGTATTATCTTTCTAAGACCAAACCGACATTGCTGGTTTCCTTCGCACGCTCAGGAAACAGTCCCGAGTCTCTGGGTGCGGTGCAAGCCGCGGATGCCTACTGCACGAAGCTACAACATCTTTTTATTACATGCAACAAGGACGGAGCTTTGGCCGGAATGGCTGAGGGGCGAACCGATTGCAGAAGTATAGTATTAGCTGATGAAACAAATGACCGCAGCTTTGCTATGACCAGCAGCTTCACGAATATGTATCTTGCCGCACTGAGTATTTTCGGGGATAGGCCGGCTGAGGAACTGCTGGCCGCTATGGACCAAATCATCAGCGGAGCGGAAGACTTTCTGGAAAAGGCTTATGCAACAACTGAGAACCTGGTTTCGGAGTTTGCCTTTGAGCGTATTGTCTATCTGGGAACCGGTCCCCTAAAGGGTTTTGCTCAGGAATCAGCCCTGAAAATGCTTGAATTAACTGCGGGCAAGGTAGCGGCTCTATTTGATAGCCCGATGGGCTTTCGCCATGGGCCCAAGTCTATCGTGAATGATACTACTCTCACTGTTCTTTTTTTGAGTGATGAGCCTGCAGTCCGCCGCTATGAGATGGATCTTCTTAAAGAACTTAGTTCCCAACGGAAGAAAAACAGAATTCTGGCGGTTTCCTCCTGGAAAGACAGCCAAGCGGCAGCCCTTTGCGACAGCTTCATTTCTTTTGATAACGATGAAAAGCTGCCTTCGGCTTATTTAGGCTTGCAGTATGTTTTGATTGCACAGTGCATAGCGCTGTTCAAGTCCCTGTCCTACGGCATTGGCCCGGACAATCCGTGTCCTAGCGGTGAAGTAAACCGAGTAGTAAAGGGCGTTAGCTTGTATCCGGTGGAGGTGTAAGATGACCATAAAAGAACTTATCTTAAAAGGAATACCCTCATATTGTACGGCTTCCCAGTCAGTGCTGCGGGCATTGCTGAAGCGCGCGGCTAGAAATAGTCAACCGGTTTTGGTGGAGGCAACGGCTAACCAGATTAATCAATACGGTGGCTATACAGGAATGCAGCCTCAGGAATATAGGGAAATGGTGCTTAAAATGGCAGATCAGGTATCCTGTCCCCGTAATCTGCTTTTCTTTGGGGGAGATCACCTTGGTCCTCTGGTGTGGGATCAGCTGCCTGAACAGGAAGCCATGTCAAAGGCATCAGAACTTGTGCGTCTCTTTGCCGCTGCCGGATATTCAAAACTACATCTGGATACCAGTATGCGTCTAGGGGATGATCCACAGGACAGACCCTTGACGAATGCAGTTATTGCCCGGCGGGGAGCGACGCTTTATGCTGCTGCCATGAAGGGCTATAGCCAAGCTCTGAAAACAGATCCCAAACTGCCTCGCCCGGTTTTTATCATTGGCAGCGAAGTACCTATTCCCGGAGGCACGCAGGAGCAGGAAGACAGCATCAGTGTTACCAGTCCGGAAGCACTCCGCAACACCCTGGAGGCTTATCGCAAAGCCTTTTCGGATGCCGGCTTTGATCAGGGGCTAAAAGATATTATTGCCGTTGTTGTGCAGCCGGGCGTGGAATTTGGCAGTGACGAGCTTCACGTATATAACCGTAGTGCCGCACAGAAGCTTACGGCCGAGGTCCGTGAATTAAAGGGCGAATTGGTTTTGGAGGGACATTCCACCGACTACCAGCCCCGGGAAGCGCTGCGCGAGATGATGGAAGATGGAATCAAAATTCTTAAAGTGGGCCCGGCCCTGACCTTCGCCTACAGAGATGCGCTGTTTGCACTGAGTGAAATCGAACGCATACTGATCCCCGAGCATGATCGGGCGGATCTGCCACAAGTCTTAGAGCAAGTTATGTGTTCATCTCCCGGTAATTGGCAGCACCATTACAGTGGGACTCCGGATCAGCAGCTTCTTTTGCGTCGCTATAGTCTTTCTGATCGCAGCCGCTACTATTTTTCCAATCGAGAAGTACAGCTGGCAGAGGAAAAGCTATTTTCAAATCTGGAAAAAGTCCACATACCGCTGGGACTCCTGCATCAGTTTATGCCCAAACAGTTTGATGAGATAATAGCAGGCAGGCTGCAGGCTGAGCCCAGGCTGCTTGCCGAATATGCGGTGGATCTGGTTGCCCGGGACTATGAATATGCCTGTTCCAGGTAAAGCTCTACATAAAGAATTAGCCTGCGTACGTTTATGGGAATCTGTATTATAAATTTACCGCAGCAGTAACTGCAGGCTTGACTGTGAAAAAGTGGCGATATATTCAGTATTGCCACTTTTGTCTTTTGCAGATAGCTGACATAGTTTTTGTTTGCCTGTGGGGACTTGTTCAAAAGAGTTCCGGCCGGATCAGCATCCCGGGCAAGCCTCCAACCCGACCAGTTTAATATAGGGACCCTGCCTTGCAGTTCCCGGTGAATTGGCAGTAATCCGACATCTTGCAGTCATCTGCAGCCACTCTCAATGAACTGTATACTATATAGGCGCATTTGGCTGCAAGCCATTATGCCCAGAATATATCAGCACTTATTAAGGAAAAAAATGAATCGATACGAACTATTTTCTCAATTTGGCATCTCACGTCCCGTCTATGATCTGGCGGTCGCCGCCTCGGCAGAGCTGCAAAAGCTCAGACCCTCCATTGACTCTATTGCCGAAGAACGCCAGCTGGGAGTCCTCCGAGCTTTTCATCAGGCCCGCATCTCAGAAAGCAGCTTCAACTTTAAGAGCGGCTACGGCTATGACGACCTCGGCCGCGATCAGATCGAAGAGGTCTACGCCACAGCCATGCAGGCCGAATCAGCCCTGGTACGCATCCAGTTTTCATCCGGCACGCATGTGCTGGCTACCTGCCTGCGCGGTCTCTTACAGCGGGGTGATGATGTCCTGATCGCTACCGGCATACCTTACGACACCATTCTGCCCACCTTCGGTGAACTTACCCTCCTGTCTGATGACGATGAAAAAGCAGAAACATTTAAATACTCGGCTTCTAAACAAAGCCTGGCCGCTACAGGCGTTTCCGTGCGCGCCGTTAAGCTGACCGCGGACGGTCATCCCGATCTGGAGCGGATTGCAGCGGCTCTGCTGCCGCATACCCGTATGCTGTATGTGCAGAAATCCCGTGGTTACTCGAGCCGCCGCGCCCTCCTCTCAGCAGAGATTGGCCAGCTGAGGGAACTTATTGACCGCGTCGCTCCCGACTGCCTTATCATGGTCGACAATTGCTATGGCGAATTTGTTGAAGACAGGGAACCGACAGCATATGGCGCCGACCTGATCGCCGGTTCCCTGATCAAAAATCCCGGCGCCGGCATCGCCCCTTCCGGAGCTTATGTCTGCGGTCGCAGCGACCTGGTCAAAGAAGTAGCTGAAGCCATGACTGCTGTAGGCGTAGGTGCAGAAATAGGGCCGTCACTCGGCTTTAACCGGCACATTCTCGAGGGGATTTATTTCGCACCCCAGGTGGTGGAAGCTGCCACTGCCGCTGCCGTTTTTGCAGCTTTGCTTTTTCAAAAAGCGGGTTTCGCAGTCGCTCCCCTGCCGGAGGACGAACGCGGCGACCTGGTTCAGACTATTCAGATGGAAAATGCCGGACAACTGAAGGCTTTCTGCGAGGCTGTACAGGCTGCCGCTCCGGTGGATGCCCACTTCACACCGATACCGTCAGCCATGCCCGGCTATGACTGTGACATCATCATGGCGTCAGGCTCCTTCGTACAAGGCTCATCAATCGAGCTGTCCGCAGACGGACCCCTGCGCCCGCCCTATACGGCCTTTTTGCAAGGCGGCCTGAACTTTTGGAATGCCCGCCTCGGTGCTATGCTGGCGCTGGAACGCGTCCTGGGTTTATAATCTTCAGAGAATGGTTTTAAAGGAAGAACAGTGGCAGCGAAGACAGAAAAAAACAGGATAAGAGGGAGCATTAGCCGTTTTGTTATTGTAGGGCTGCTGCTGGTCCTTGTTTTGGCACTCGCTATCTGGGCGATTATTTCTTTATTCACCAGGAATAAGGAAAAAACCCGCTATGCCTTCTTCAATACGGGCAGCATTAACGAAACGCTGACGACCGACTTCCTCCTGCTGCGCGACGAAAAGCAGGTCCTGGCAGAAAGCAGCGGTATCTTTCTGCCTCTGGCCCGTGAGGGTGAACGACTGAGCAAGGGTGAAACCTACGCTCTGATCCTGCCTGAAAGCGCAGCTGCTCTGGTAGATTCATACCGGAAGATCCAGATTGAGATTATCGAACGCAGCCTGAGCTTAAGTCAGACCGAGTTTACAGCCAGCAGCCGCCTGAGCTTAAGTCAGGAATTAGTCCAGGAAGCCGTGTCAGACCTGCGCGCCGCAGTCTTTTCCGATGACATCTCAGCCCTGGCACTGGCAAGAAAGAAACTGGACAGCGCTCTGGCAGAGCGATCTGTTCTGCTAAAACCGGAAAGCAGCAATGACGCGGAACTCAACAATCTCCTCAGCCAGGAGGCCGCCCTCTTCCGGCAGCTCACCGAGGCAGCGCCGGCAGCGGGCATTCTCCGCACAAGTAATCCCTGCTGGATCAGCTTCACGACTTTCAGAGCGACACCGCAGATTGAGGAGGAAGAGCTCGCCGGACTTACGCTGCAGCAGACGCAGGAGCTTGTGAATAATATTGATCTCTATGAAAAAACTAATAAGCAGTCTGCTCTTGTGCAGCAAGGTGAGCCCGTAGCACGCTGCATCAACTCAATGGAGTATAATTTAGTCGCTTTGATACCCGACTACGCCCTGACACGGGAAAGCGAAGATTTCGGCATCAGCTGGGAGGAACGCCAGCTGCTGCTGGATGATCTTACACTAGTACAAAAGGAGGTCGGCACTGATACAGCATTAGTCTTGCGGACGAAAGCAGCGTTCGGAGATTTGCTGGACGAGCAAATCATCCGGCAGGCGGATTTGCTGGTGCAAAGCTATTCAGGAATAAAAGTTCCCCTGCAAAGCCTCTACGATTACTCGGAAACAGACCATATCGCCAGGCTTTTGAAAATCAGTGACGGCATTACCAAAGAAGTTATTGTTTTTGTTCAGGCAGAAGATGGCAGTCATGCTATTATTGAAGGCCGGACCGGTGACAGCCAGGCTCCGGCAGAAAATGATCTCTATGTTTTGAACCCCTGGACCAGTGAGTCGGGCAGCCTGCTTGAATAAATGTGCGCTGCAAAGCAGCGCCAACGAGAAAGAGGACAACCAATTGACAGCTTTGATTCCTGAAGCAAATAAGCAGCGTGAGGCGGAGATTCAAAAGGCCTACGAAACTTTGCAGGAAGATATCCGGCAAAGTGCAGTCAGAGCCGGCAGACCGGCAGATTCGGTCAGGCTGATTGCTGTAACAAAAAACTTCGGCACTGCAGATATAGATGCCATTTTAGCTCTGGGCCACACAGAACTGGGCGAAAACAGAGTACAGGAAATGAATAGTAAAATTGATTATTACACAGAGCGTAATCAGCTTTACAGTTGGCATATGATCGGGACCTTGCAAAGAAACAAAGTACGTCAGATTGTGGGTCGTGTCGCCATGATCCATTCCGTGGATTCTCTGCCTTTGCTTAAAGAGATTGAAAAGCGATCTGCTGAGGCTGCTTGTGTGACAGAAGTTTTATTACAGGTGAATATTTCCCTGGAAGAGAGTAAGCACGGCTTCACCAGTGCAGAAATTGCACCGCTTTTGCAAAAAAGAGACAAATTTCCCCACATCCGTTTTCGCGGTCTCATGACCATGGCTCCGCATTATGACGATCCCGAGCAGACAAGACCTATCTTCAGGGCAGCACGTTTGCTGCAGGAAAAACTGAGTACAGACCTGAATCTTCCTGATTTTGACCAGCTGTCCATGGGCATGACCAACGACTACCATCAGGCGATTGAGGAAGGCAGCACCATGTTGAGAGTCGGAAGTGCTATCTTCGGCTCCAGGTACCAGTGAAGGTCATTTACTGGTACACTTATAACAACTGTAGATAATTTGAACATGTGAAATTACGAGCCTGTGTTTTTCTTGAAAGCCGGCCACAGCATACCTATAATGTAATTAAGCTAATATTTGGAGGATGAGCCTATGAGCTTCCTGAACAAATTACTCGGAAAACCACCTGAGGAAGATTACGACGACTTCTATGATTATGAAGAGGACTATGAGGTCGAGAATCGGGCTTATGAAGAGTTGCCGGTCAGCCGTCAGCCCAAAAAACCTGCACGCGATTCCCGTGTTGTTGACATCAGGGACGCACGCAACGATTCGCAGCATACCGTGATGCTGGTGGAAGCTGTGGATATCGACTCAGCCTGGCCTGTCTGTGACCATGTCAAATCAGGATATACGGTCATCTGCAATACGGAGCGCATGAATCAGGACGTTCGTGTCCGCTTTCAGGATATTGTATCCGGGTCTGCCTATGCCATAGGCGGCATACTGCAAATGGTCTCACAATATATCTTTGTTTTTGCTCCCCGTTCGACCAGAATTGATTTTGACGACGGCCACTTCTCTGCTGAATTATTCAGAGGGACCGCTGCCACAGGAAGGGTTAAAGCTTACAGTGGACAGTAACGAGATGAAGCCAATATTATCTTTAGTCATGACTATAAACAACCAGGAAGTCCGCACCGCTGCTGAATACTTTTCCTTCCTGGATGAACTAAGTGAAAGCGACAGATCCAAGCTGGAGCTTTCCTTAATCTGCAACTGCGACGGCACTGAAATCCTGCGTGCGGCACAAGAGCATTTTGCAGAAGGGAAGATAGCCCTGCGAACATATCAGTCCAGGCACAAGGGAATGGGCAGCGAGGTTCATTCCTCGATCAGGGATGCCGAGGGTGAATGGTATCTGCTTCTGTCCGGAGATGATTCTCTGAAAGCCCAGGCCCTGTCGAAGCTGCTGCATCTTTTGCGGCCTGATCATATAGCCGATTCGGTCGGTATTGTTGCTTACAATGTACTGGAAGACGAAGTCGAAGATGAATGGCAGATTATGCCTTTGGAAAAAGTCTTTCCCCAGGCTTTCACTGCATGTAACTGGAATGAATTGAAGCGCTTCAGCCGTTCCCGGCTTTTTACCATGAACAATTCATTATTTCGCAGTTCCCTGCTGAAAAAATCTCCCCTGCGAATGCCGGAGGGATCGGATTTGGCAGAATATGTATATTCTTACCTGCCTTTGCCTTATGTCAAGCAAGTATATTACGCAGATTATGATCTGCGTTATGCAGTAAATCCCAATGCCAACGGCGGTGATGAGGATATTACAAATAAGGAAGATGATTTGCTGCGTATTACCCGTATACTTTATGATGTTTATCGTCTGGAAGAAGATGTGCGTGATGAATCGCAGCGTGAATATATGTATACATACCTGACAGCCATAGTTTCCACCTGTGCTCTATCCTTGATGATGAATGAAAATGAGAAAGACTATGACCGTGTGGAGAAACTCTGGGGCTGGATGAGGCGGGTAGACCGTGCCATGTATCGTGGAGTCAGGAGCAAGATCCTCCTGATTATGAATTATATGTCAGGCGACCGCTGGCGCGTCTTACGCCGTCAGGGCGTAAAACTATCCAAGCGCTTCCTCTCGCTGAAGGCCTAGGTGATTTACAGAATACACCGTGGAGACAATCTCATGAATAATGCTGATTACATTAACTCTATTGAGCACTCGGAAGGTGTCGTTATCGGCTTGGATATCGGCGGCACTGCCACTAAAATTGTCGGCTTCAATAATGGTGAGCTGCTGACAGAGAAATTGGTAGAGGCCAGCGATCCTGTTGCTTCTGCCTATGGGGCACTGGGTAAGTTTTTGCGCGAAAACTGTCTGAAGCTGGCGCAGGTGGAGGAGATCAGAATTACAGGTGTCGGTTCCTCTGCTATTTCCGGCAATCTCTTTGACTGTCCGACCCGCAAAATAGCTGAATTTGATGCGACCGGTCTGGGTGGTCTGTATGTCGCCGGTATTGACCGTGCCATTGTCGTCAGCATGGGCACCGGTACTTCTATCGTCTATGCAGACCTGGAAGAAACCAGACATATTATCGGCTCCGGAGTTGGTGGCGGCACTTTGCTGGGACTGGCGGACCGGATGCTGCAAGTACGTGATTTTACTTCTATTTCCGAGATGGCCGACCAGGGCAGTCTGGAAAATGTTGATCTCACCATCGGCGATATCTCCCGGGAAGCGATTGGAGACCTAACGGCCAATACCACCGCCTCCAACTTTGGCAAGGTGAATGACAAGGCCAAAGCCAAAGATCTGGCTCTGGGTATTGTCAATCTCGTCTTTCAGTCTGTAGGCACAGCATCAGTGCTTTCGGCCAGGCTGGCGGGTGTCGATAAGGTTGTCTTCACCGGAAACATGCTGCGGGTTCCGCAGGGACGGGATACCTTGAAAACATTCTCAGTTCTCTATGGTATCGAAATGATTATACCCGAGAGAGCTGAATTCGCCACAGCGATCGGAGCTGCTTTGTATAGGAGTGAGGATTAAAAAAACAGCCTCTGCAATCCGGCCTCTCATCATCTTTCTTAAGAATTAGCCATAGAAATTACAAAGGCCTGCCTTTCATGCTTTAATAAAGATGCAAGCTTTCCAACCCGCCCGGCTTAACAGTCTTCGGTGGCCGCGGCAGTCAGTTCTGATGAAGGGAGCCAGGAAATGAATAAAAAAAGTTCAGCAGACAGTACAGAGGCTGCTGTTTATCAGGGAAGAGCAGAATCAGCTTTAATCTCAGGTGATCTGAAAATGACGATTGAGCCTGAAGGGATTCTGCTGGCTGGTGTTTCGGATTCAACTTTTGTCTCCTATGCTTCAATTACGGCCATCAGCCGGAAAAATCACGTTATTCTGCTGGAGACAAGAATTGCAGCAGTAAAGATTACAGAGACCGGTCTGGCAGAAGAGGAATTCTGGCGCAAGCTCTGCGCAGCTTTCAATGAGAAAGTTCAGGCGGCCTTCAGGCCCGAGACTCCCCTGCTGCTGGAGTTTAAAAAAACATCCTACAGTTACGGGGATTGTGAAGGTCAGGCCAGCCTGCGTGTTTTCAGCGACAGCATCTTACTGTTGCCGTCCAATCTCCAGGCACGACGCATTCCTTTCGTTTTTGTATCCGACTTCAGAGCGGAGAACCATCAGTTGAACTTGTCGCTGAAAACATCTGAACAGTATTGTTTCTCCCGGCTCGGCCCAGACTGTGATGTTCTGAGAAAGGAGCTAGCGGCAGCTCTCAGTAAGCAGCAGGCGGACCAGGAGAAAGTGCTGGAAAAACTCGACCCGGCGCTGAGCCGCTCTCAGGCTGCACGGGCAGTGCGGCTGAAACCGGAGGGGATGGCTGCGCCACTGTCAGAGCTGCGGGCAATAGTTCCCACCACAGCAGCCGTTCTGGAAGAAATGCTCCTGGTATGTCCTCTGGCTGACTACCATGCAGCTTTACAGGAAATTACTGATGTATCCGGGCTGGCTGTAGCTTATAAGCATGTCCCGGCTGCGGCAGGGCCGGCAGCAAAATGGGCGCTGTGGGCAGTGCTGCCATCAAGGGACGGCCGGAAAGCTGTGCTGGAGCTATGCTTTCCCGGGGAAAAGCCTGCTACTTACGTTTTTGAAACTAAGGGAGACTACCGGCCTTTCCTCATGACTTTAAACCGGGCTTTCGAGGCCACTGATTTCCGCCGCGAACTGCTCTATCTGACAAAACCGGAACTGCATCTAAAAGAGAATGCAGAAATCCGCATGCTGCTGGAAAGAACACCGGCTTTGCAGGAACTGCGCGAAAACTTCATCGGCTTCATCCTCCACCACGATGTCGACAGCTGGTACAAAAACCTGCAGGGCATGCTCAGATAAGCAAGATCAAAGACAGCAGTAGTTAACGGCGCCAGGCACCAGCCGCTCTCTAGGTGCCTGGCACCAGCCGCTCATCAAGGTAACGGTGCCAGGCACCTAAGTTGTTAAGTTATTCTGCACAAAACAGTTAACGGTGCCTGGCACCAGCTGCTACCAGCCGCTCCCGCTCCTACCAGCCGCTACACCAGCCGCTCAAACTCTGCTACCAGCGGCTCGAAAGACTCCATACTCTCCAGCCAGACAGCCTTGTCGGTGAGATCAAGACCGACCAGAGCCCCGATCTCTTCTACAGTCGACACGGTGGTTGCTGTCAGCATCTCATCATACTTTTGCATGAACTCCGCTCCTTCTGCCTGGGCTTTCTTATAAAGGATGGCCGAGAAGAGTGATCCAAAGGCATAGGGATAGTTATAAAAACTAAATGAGGCCGAGTAGTAATGGGACTTGCAGGCCCACATGTAAGGGTTGAGACTGGCTTCATCCAGGCCGGCACCATAAGCTTCAACCTGCGCAGCGTGCATGATTTCTTTCAGATCTTCAGGACTAAGAGCCTCGGATTCAACCCGCTCAAAGACCCTTTTTTCAAAGAGAAAACGTGAGAGAATATCACAGGTGGTCTGCGAAGTGTTCATCAGCATACTGTCAAGCAGACCCAGTTTTTCCTCGGGATCATTACTGGCTTCAATCTGCTCGAGCAGGAAATGTGTTTCATTAAAAGTTGATGCCGTTTCCGCAACAGGCATTGAATAATCTCTGTTGAGCGGTGCCTGTTTTTCAATGCGCATACCATGGTAGGCATGACCCAGCTCATGGGCCAGTGTATCGACGGCACTGAAGGAGCCATCAAAGTTTGACAGGACACGGCTTTGCTCGATGAAACCCAGATTGGCACAAAAAGCACCGCCAACCTTGTTTTCTCTGGGATAAAAATCAATCCACTGATCCTCGTGGGCCTTATCGATCAGCTCAGCAATCGGCGGATGCAGTTTTTCAAAAGACGACACCAGCATCTTTCTTGAATCTTCGACGGTATAACCGCTGGGCAGCTTACCCATAGGAGCAAACATATCAGCCCAGTGCAGGTGTTTCTGGCCGAAATATCTGGCTTTGGCCTGAAAATAACGCACAAAAATATCATTCTTTTCGATAATAGCCTCCAGCATGGCGTCAAGGGTCTGACGGCTCATGCGGCTTTTAAAGAGTGACTCATCCAAAGGACTCTTGTGGCCCCGCCTTTTCCCCAGATACAGCACCTGCCCTTTAATTGAATTCAAGGCGCCGGCTACAGATTTTTCAATCTGCGGGTAGAGAGAGAGCTCTGCCTCATAAGCCCTGTGCCTTATTTTCTGATCAGGGTCAAAGGCCATATTGCGCAGTTCAGTCAGTGACTTCTGCTCGCCGTCCACCTCAGCTGTAGCGCTGGAAGTCAGCTGGCTGAACAAGGTCTCCCAGGCACCGACACCATAGATATCAAGTCTGGCAATCATCTCCTCCAGCTCTGCATCCAGCAGATAGCCGGCTTCATCCTTAGCTTCCTGCAGAATAAAACCATAATCTGCCAGGGCTTCATGCTTGACCAGCTCTGCGATATCCTGTCCGGCTAAGAGACGCTTAAACGATACTTCGAATTCCTGGAAACCGGCCAAGACACCTCTCATCCGGTTCATGTAGGCTATCGTCCTGCTGATACTGGTATCAGCGCTGCTCAAAAGAGACATGTAGGAGAACAGGCGATGAGCCAGGATCTCTATTTTTTCCAACAGTTTAATTGCTTCTGTGATCAGGACAAGTTCCTCCTTATCCTGCTCAAAAAAACCACGGCTTCCTTCGATCAAGCTGGTCAGCTCGGTCAAATCCACTTCAATTCCGGGATCGTCCAGACTCTCATACAGCGGCGTCAAATCCCACTTTCCACTTGCTTGCATTCTTCCCTCCCTTTTTTGGTGCCAGGCACCTAACTTATTAAGTTATCAAGACTATTATAGTTATCAAGACTGCTGCATGAATTGGTGCCAGGCACCAATTCATGCACTGGTCTTGCCCGTGATATGCCCGATCTCAATGGCGTAAACCTGTGCTCGTTTGCAGTTGTCGACCTTGGCGCGGCGCTCAGCTTCGGGAACAGGACTGGAATACTTACCGGCAAAGGCATGGAAAACCTCAAGCCGCTCAGCCTCAGCCGCCACTCTCACTTTCCCGAAAGCAATGACGCTGCGAAAATAAAAGGTGTACTCTTCCGGCACCAGTGTCGCCTCATCGACCACGGAAAAAGACACCTTATCGTTTGCTGTGATCGCCTCGATTTTGTGGCCCGCAGGAAGAGAATGGAAATAGATTTTGTCATGGTAGTAGATGTAGCTGATGGGAACAGAATAGGGATACTCGTCATCACCCTGCAGGGCCAGCGTACCGTAGCTGCCTCGCTCCAAAATGGAGACGACCTCTTCTTTGGTTAAAGATTGTTTCTCCTGTCTTACTTCTCTAAACATATGATTTACCTTTCATTTTCAGGATGATGAGATGAGAAAAATGCAGACGCCGACACAAAAATCTAGTTTTTACTCGCTGTCAAAACTCTTTTTATACATATCTCCCCATGCTTCCATAGATTTTAGAATAGGTCTCATAGATTCACCCAGGTCACTCAGGGAATATTCAACTTTCAGCGGCATCTCCTGGTAAACAGTACGGATAATAATTCCATCCGCCTCCATCGAACGAAGACTCTCCGTCAGGACCTTCTGACTGATACCTGCCAGATCTCGGCGAAGTTCATTAAAACGCCAGGGACGCACCAGAAGATTTCTCATAATCAGCAGTTTCCATTTGCTCCCAATGAGCTGCACAGTAGTAGCTACAGGGCAGGCCGGGAGATCTTCATATTTCTTCATTGCCATTAGCTCCCTATCAGTGTTTACTTAAAAAATTAAGTCAAAAAAATACTCTGCTTCCGATATTCTATAAAAACTATAACACATTGGATTTAATTCAATGAACGACTCCTTTTATAAAAAACGAAGCTTTCCCGGGAAAAGTATTAATTTATTAAAAAAAGAGAAAAATAGCATCAGTTACATAAAAGTGCCTACTTATAGTATTTAGGAATACCTTATAGAATGCTACACAACAGAGGGGTAAACTCTCTGAATTACAAAAAGGAGGTCATTCTTATGGCACTTTCAAACCTTTCTGCATGGAGCAATGAAGAGCCGGCGACTTTATCTTCTGCCTGCGGAGCCGGGGATAAGCCGGAAGAAAAACCGGCCGCCTGCGGTACTGCCTGCGGAGCCGGGGACAAGCCGGAAGAAAAACCGGCCGCCTGCGGCACTGCCTGCGGAGCCGCTGACAAGCCGGAAGAAAAACCGGCCGCCTGTGGCACCGCCTGCGGAGCCGGAGACGACTAAGTGGGATTTTGACCCGCCCCCGGCAGGCTGACTTGCCGGGGGAGAAAAAAACTAATCGCTGTTAAGTGATTCGATATAGATAGAGAAAGCTAGCATGAAACAATATTTTGCTTTTCAGTGGCACATCACTGATGACTGCGATCAGCGCTGTAAACACTGCTACATTTTTGCAGAAGATAATTGTAAACAGATTGACTCTATGAGCTGGGAACAGATAGAGGACTGCTTTTACAATTGTCTGGATTTCTGCGGTGTTTATAATCGGCTGCCGTATTTTTACATAACGGGTGGAGATCCCATCCTGCATCCTGATTTTTGGCGGCTCCTGGCCTTGATCAAGGACCACAATATTCCCTTTACTATACTCGGCAACCCCTTCCATCTGAATGATGAGGTCTGCAAGCGACTCAAGGACTATGGCTGTCAAAAATACCAACTTTCTCTGGACGGAATGCGGGAGACACATGATTGGTTTAGGAAGGCCGGTTCCTTTGATATCACTCTGGATAAGATCGGCTGTATCAACCGGGCCGGCATCCGGTCTGTGATTATGACCACTGTGTCCGGCAAGAATATCCATGAGGTCCCGGATATTATCGACACGGTAGTAGAAGCCGGAGCCAATGTTTTCGCCTTTGCCCGCTACTGCCCGACAGCCGGGGAAGCAGACAGCGGTATGACTGCAGCGGAGTATCGCCAGCTGCTGGACCTTGCTTATAAAAAATTCAAGCAATACGAAGCAGCAGGATGCCAGACTTATTTTAGCAAAAAAGACCACCTGTGGACACTTTATGAATATGAAGAGGGGCTTTTCAAGATTCCTGAAGATGCAGAAGAAGGCGTAATTTATGGCGGCTGCAACTGTGGCAACTGTCATCTGACCATTCTGCCCACCGGAGATATTTATGCCTGCAGAAGAGTACAGAACAGCAGGGTTGCCAATGTTTTTGAAGACAGGCTGGCAGACGTCTGGCTTTGCCAGATGGAAGAATATCGGGATTATGACAAATTTGAGAAATGCTCAAAATGTGAATTAAAAGCCTGGTGCCGGGGCTGTCCGGCAGTTGCAAGCAGCATCAGAGGAAATTTTTACGATGCAGATCCACAGTGCTGGAAGGAGATTAAGGGCTATGAAAGCAGTTATACTAAATAAAATTACACCCGCTGAAATGCTAAAGCTGGAAGAAACCAGGATACCGGAGACCAGACCCGGCTGGGTGCTGGTCAAGGTAAAAGCTTTTGGTTTAAACCACTCCGAACAGATTTTGCGACTCAATGAAATCGCGGCTGATTATATTCAAAAGCCCCTGATCCCGGGAATTGAGTGTGTCGGAGAAATTGCGGATCCTTCCGACAGCGGTTTTAAGTCAGGTCAGAAGGTAGTTGCTCTCATGGGCGGAATGGGTCGCAGCTTTAACGGGAGTTATGCCGAGTATGCCCTCCTGCCAGCCAAACAGGTCTTCAGCATTGATTCAGACTTGCCCTGGAATTTACTGGCAGCCGTGCCGGAAACATATTTCACAGCCTGGGGCTCCTTGTTTGAATGTTTACAGCTGAAGCCGGAGGATACACTGCTGGTCCGGGGCGGAACCAGTTCCCTGGGATATGCCGCTATTCAGCTGGCGAAAGCCCTGGGCTGCAAGGTAATCGCCACTACTCACCGGGAAGAAAAACTGGCCCTGCTGGGGGCAGCCGATCAGGCGATACTTGATCAGGGCACTCTTGCGGGAAAAACTCAGGGGGTGACAAAAATTCTGGAATTAATCGGGCCGAAAACTTTAAGGGACAGCCTCAAGGCCGCCGCAGCCGGTACCATAGTCTGCCATACCGGAGTTCTGGGCGGAGTTTATGTTCTGAAAGATTTTGACCCCATCAAGGAAATACCCAATGGAGTTTATCTGACCGGATTTTTCAGCAACTATCCCAGTCAGAAAGTAATAACCGATATCTTTAACTTTATCAAACTTCATCAGCTGGAACCCATAGTAGGCAGGACCTTTGATTTTGCTGATATCAAAGAAGCTTGCCTGGCCCAGGACAGGTCTGCGGTAAACGGCAAGATAGTCGTGACCGTGTAAAGATAAAGACAGTTACATTTTCTGGTGCCAGGCACCTAAGTTGTTAAGTTATAGACAGTTACAGCGGCCCAGGCATCAGGAACATTGATGCAAACATTTAGAAGGAGTTGAAAATGGACTACCGGAGAGAAAAAGACACAATATATCTGCGTATTGATAAGGGAGAGCCCCTGCTCGAGACCATAAAAGACCTGGTCCAAAAAGAGAAAATTGAGGCCGGTTATTTTCATGGTATCGGTGCCTGCGACCAGGTAGTGATATCTACTTATTTGGCAGATAAAGCTGAATATAAGGACCATACCATCACCGGCATGATAGAGATGGTTTCTCTTGCCGGCAATATTTCTACAAATGACAGCGGTCAGCCGACCCTTCACAGTCATGCAGTTTTTTCTTACTTAAAAGATGATGGCGAAATAGCAGTAGTCGCCGGTCATCTCAAAGAAGCAGATATCAGCTATACAGGAGAAATTATTCTGGAACTGGCCGAAGAAAAGATCAGCAGAATGTTCGACCAAAAGGCAGGCATAGACATCTGGAAGCTATCCTAGACCCTTTTCCAGTGCATAAAATCGCGCAGTGCATGAAATCGTGCCTGGCACCAATCTATGCAGTGCATGAAATCGTGCCTGGCACCAATCCATGCAGTGGATCCTACCTATGCCAGATAACGCTCTTTCAGGGCAGTGAGCTCATGTAAATCCAGACCCAGCCGCTCTTTGGCATAGTCATCAAAATGAGGGTAGGCCCGCACATGGCGGAGAGTCGCCTCCAGGTATTCTTCCTTCACAATCAGCATGTCACGAATCATGGCTACGATAGCCGGGTCCGTGATTCCCCGGGTCAGAAACTGCAGCTCCCTTTTCAGGGCCTCTTTCCGGTAATGGTTGGAGAGCAGGTAGTTGTCCCGGATATCTTCTTCAGTAACTCCCAGACATGAAAGAATCATGGCCGCAAGGATCCCGGTCCGGTCCTTCCCGGCAGAACAGTGGAAGAGAACCGCCTTCTCACCGTTTTCAAGTATTTCCCTGATGATGTCACCGAAGATCCTAGGATTTTCGCCCATGTCTGAATAAAAACGGGGCAAAAAGCCTGCCACAGTGGTGAGAGCTTCTGGCGGTATGGACAGAAGCAGAGACTCATATCCCTCTGGATCAGCCTGGTCAGGCAGGGGAAAGGCCATATTAAGCGCCCGCATCTCACCTTCCATGGAGGGTACAGTAGGCCGGTGACGGTAGTCGATACCGTCCGGAAGAGAATAGGGCTCGCGTGCTGCTTCATCCCCGGAACGAAGATCAAATACCACAGAGAGGGCTAAGGGCTCCAGGTATCTCGACAAGTCCTCGTCCGGAAAACTCAGATTTCCGCTACGGAAAAGCAGGCCGTCTTTTACCCGCCTTCCATCCTGCCCTTGATATCCTCCAAGTTCTCTGAGATTTACAATCATCCGGCACCTCTTTTCTTGCAGACTTTAAGCCATTATACGGTAAGAGGGGATCAGGCGTGAACTGGCGTTGCGCAGGAAATATTAAGATTAAGCTAAAAAGTGAAGATAATAAGACTAAAGATATTTTTAGAAATTTCAGTTTTCCAGCTGCCTTCATCCGGATTCCCTTCCGGTGTCTTCAGATGCGCGGCAGCTGCCAGACTGCCCCGGCTTAACTTTTACTATTTTATTCTCCGGTTAATTATTTCGATGAGCATGTTAACTGCTATCTGATTTCTTCCACCGTAGGGAATGATGATGTCGGCATATTTTTTGGAGGGTTCGACAAACTGATCATGCATGGGTTTGACACTGTTGCGATATTGTTCTAAAACCGAGCTCAGGCTTCGGCCTCTTTCCAGAGTGTCTCTTTTAATACGTCGGATCAATCGTTCATCCGCATCGGCGTCAACAAAGATTTTTATATCCATTAATTCTCTGAGCGCCTGATTTTCCAGGATCAGGATGCCGTCGATGACGATGATCTTTTTTGGTTGAACAATCACTTCCTCAGAAGACCGGTTATGAATCGTATAATCATATACTGGGCGTTTTATAGAATCAGACCGGATCAGAGCTTCCAGGTGTTCAATAAATAAATCCGTATCATAAGCATTAGGATGATCGTAATTCAGCTTAGCCCGGTTCTCTAAAGACAGGTCATAATGCGCCTTATAGTAATCATCATGCGACATGACCAGCATATCTTCGGGAAATGCGACCCTTAACTTTTCAATAATGGTGGTCTTGCCTGATGCAGAGCCGCCTGCCACGCCAACAACCGTTACCTTATCCATAGAGTCCTCCCCCTTAGTCGAACGAGAATAGCAGCATTATTATAGCAAATATAAGCCTGCCGAATTAGCCCGCCAAGCTAAGCATACCTGACCGGATGCCTGCTCGCCGAAAAACAGACTGATTTCCGAGTTAATGCCGAGTTATCCAGGGGACCTTATTCTGTATGGTATTAGATATGTCAAATTAATATGATATTACTAACCGATAGCAGGAAATTATGATTCAGTAAAAGCTTTTCTAAGGAGGGATTTGTGAATAAGGGATATGTTCAGGTCTACACAGGTAATGGAAAAGGGAAAACAACCGCTGCTTTTGGTCTTGCCCTCAGAGCAGTGTGTGCCGGAAAAAAGGTTTTTATCGGACAGTTTGTTAAGGGCATGCAGTATAGTGAGCTGAAAGTCGTAGAATATCTTCCCGATCTTGAGATAGAGCAGTTTGGAAGAGGATGTTTTATTTATGACCAGCCCGCTGCAGAGGATATAAAACTTGCCCGGAAAGGACTGGAAAGATGCCAGGCCATCCTGAAAGAAGGCCGGTATGATGTGGTCATTCTGGATGAGATAAATATTGCCATGTATTTTAAGTTGTTTTCGGTGGAGGCAGTATTAGATCTATTAACAAACAGGGCCAGTCACACAGAAGTTGTACTTACGGGCAGATACGCCCCGGAAGAAATTATCAATGCAGCTGATCTGGTCACAGAGATGAAGGAGATTAAACATTATTACACAGTAGGTGTGGAGGCCAGGGAAGGAATTGAGTTTTAGCCTGCTCAGCGTCACAAACCTGCTATTTATGAGGGTGTATGCCGACCCTCAAAATATCCCCATTCGATAGTCCGGCTCGACTTTTGATCTTGCGGCGGTTATCATTTGGGACACAAGCACACCTGCAATAAGATTGGTGACAGAGTGCTTTGTTTATAGCGTCGCTTGGGCCGATTACTGACTGCAGCAATTAAGTTTTATACATACAGGAGGAGACCGGAATGGGTGATCAGGATACAACAGCGATAAAGTGTCGGCAATGCGGGTCTCCCTCATATTTTGACCAAAAGTCGGAGGGCTTCATCTGTCCGTATTGCGGAAGTTTTACGGCCTGGGCCTCTGCTGACTATAGGTATACGCTGGATATGGTTTTCAGGCATCGTCCGATTCCGCTTGTTGACGGACTGATCAAACTCACTCATGTGGGTGTGGGTGAAACCGCCGTGAAAGACATGCGGTCTTCTGATGAGATGATACAGAGAACAAGCAGCCTGAACGATCTGCTTTATCGACTTGATCAGGGAACCTTTGAAAAGTGGGACCAAAGAGAGGAAAAGTCCTTTGACTGTCCCTATTGCGGCTCTCAAATCACGGGGTTTTCGACACAAAGCATTTTTACCTGCGCATATTGTGGCAATAAAATCATGCTCTCGGCGGTGTTTGAAAGCGGCGAATACGGTGAAAATCTCGTATATGGCTATGACCCGGATATGTAAGATCTTGCGCTTCCTTTTAGAGTTACTAAGACACAGGCTATAGAGCAGATGCTGCGCCTGGTCGCACAGAACAGGAGCGATTTTGCCGGGCAGGATATCGAAAAAAGAATAAGATCAGACCTGCAGGCAATTTACTTGCCTTATTGGGTTGAGGATATGAGTGTAAAAGCAACTGTGGACACCGAGCGTGGGCGGTTCACTTTTTATCAGGATAGAATCAACTGGGCCAGGCCGCAGTGCTCACTTTTTGATATCTATCTGCTCAACGAACTTAACCCCTGGGATTACGGGGAGGCCGCGCCCTTTACACCGGCATTTTTAGAGAATGATGTGCGTATTTTTGCTCCCATGAATAATGATGAGCGAGTGACAGCGCCATATCGAATGCTGTACCGGGATATTCCTGACATGCTCAAAACCGTATATGGTCTGGAAGAGGTTAAACTGCTGGGCTGGGTGACAAATTTCAGGCGTCACAAATATGCATCCGTCAATCTGCCCATATGGTATCTGGATAAAGCAAGCTGGACGAATGAGTCGGATCTACAGACCAGAATAGCCGTAAATGGCCAAACAGGAAAAGCGGCGGCCTTGTTTTTGGAGGCTGGCAAAAAAGACTATACCCGCACTCTTGATGCATATCCACCGCCCCAAATGTCGGATGAATGCACCATGTATTCCACGCCTGTGCCGGTCGAATATAAGAAGTCGCCTTTCTTATTCAAAATGTTTAATATTGACGAAGTGTTGGGCAAACCGAGAAGTAAATTCAGACGCTTATTTGATAAGAAAAACTCAATAAAATTCAGGACTTTTATCGCTTTGTGCGTGCATATCGTATTGGCTATTGCCTTAAGCGCTTATCTGATTTTCTTGCATGTGGATCCGGAAGTTGAGGCGATAAAAGACGCCGCTATCAGAATTATAATCGACAGCCAGGAGGAGTTTGACCAGGCGCTTAAAACTGATGGACGCATCTATGCGCTGGGTGAAATGCATGGTACCATCAAGGTTTCGGACATTTCTCTTGAAAACCTGGAGTATCGTGGAAACGATAAAGCTGAGAAAGAACAAAAGATAAAAAGCTATCTCGCGGGTAATTATGTTTACATCGACTTTTTCAGCGAGAGACTCTCTGAGAAAAAAGTAAGAAAAGAAGATCCCTTCAGGCAGGGAGAGTTTGTCTGGGAAACTCAGATTATACGTGAGCCCTATGCCTCTTCGGATTTCTACGATACTTTCAGTTTTTATGGGTATGAGTTCCCCAATACCGAGAACCTGATGTATTCCGTTTACGATCAGATGGAATCCACTTTCATAGATGGAAAAGCCAAAGAGCACGTGATATCGGCGACATATCTTCCGGCTCAACAAGCAATGTGGCTTGACTTCACGGTAAGCAAAGGGCAAATCGATCTGGACAGCCTGGCGATTCACAGCACAGACAGCTCCTTTGACTATAAGGCCAGAGAGGCCAGCGGCGATACTTTGCCGCTTTATGTAATCGGCGGCTCTTTCCTGCTTGCCGCCATTTCTTTTGCTGTAACGGTAGCTCTTCAGAGAAAGTTCGGACGCTTTAGCAGATATTGACTTCTCCACCGCGTCCCGACATCCCCCCCAAGAACAAAGCTGAAATATTCTTTCATTTTCTATGGGATATACAGGATAAATATTTATCGTGTCAGAATAACTATTTATCATAGTACGATAAATATTTATTGACATTTCTCCTAGAAAGGTATAAGATTTCTATAAAAGATAGGAGGTGTAATCCATGTCATCAAAAACATTAAGCTTGTTAATGCGTGTTGCCACAATCTCAGTCGCCATTTGTGGGTTATTCGTATGTGGATATCTGTTTCCCTCATGGATTAACGACATTGCTTTGGCGAATCCCGAGTTTTCAGATTGGTCCTTACCGTGGAAAATATTCCTAAGCGCAGCTTCTGTGCCTCTCTTTATAATTCTTGTCTACATTTGGAAAGTGACCGGATCGATTAAGCATGATGAAGTATTTACAATAAAAACTGCAAAATGGGTAAAAACTGGTGCGGTACTGCTTTTTGCGGATGTGGGATTTTTTTTCGTGGGTAATCTAATATTTGGTCTGACGGGCATCAATCACCCAGGCATTTTCTTATTATCATTGATTGTTGACATTGTAGCAATCGCTCTTGCAACCCTAATGGCTATATTATCTCGCTATCTAACAAAAGCAGCCGACTTACAAGAGCTAAGCGAGGGAACAATATGATTATCATAAACATTGATGTAATACTAGCCAAACGAAAAATGAGTGTTACCGAACTTACTGACCGTGTTGGTTTGACTATGGCAAATGTTTCTTTGCTAAAGAATGGCAAAGTTAAAGCACTAAAACTCTCTACCCTTGAGAAGATATGCCAAGCATTAGATTGTCAGCCCGGGGATATATTGGAATACCGAAAGGAATAGATTTGGGAAGTCCAGTAAATGAGTGGAACATTATATTTAGCATTAAGCATTCTGGGCGTAATTGTGGTGATTATCATTTTTACATATTTAACTCGTAAAAAACCGGTTGACAGCAGAAACAAAACGATAGCGATAATTATTGGGACAATACAGGCAGCTCACCTCCTGCTATATCTTACTGGCTTATTCGACACAATAGGAAAAACTAATATTAAGTTAAGTTTTGCCATCAGCGTTATTTTTTCACTTATATGCTTGATACTCAGCGTTTGGAATCTTATTCCCCCGAAAAAGTTCAAACATGCCATAAAGTATTTGTTTGTGTTTTTAGCGATTCTTCAAGTGCTGGCAACAATCATTATATTTCTGTTGCCCGAAGCGGGTATTCCTCCGCTAATCCAGTTTTAAAAAAGCAGCGTGTTCTTTCCCCTGGATCCGCAATGGCCCAATAATTTTGAGAAGATTAAATCTTGATATTTTGCTGATAGAGTCTCGATGGGAACACCCGGGAACCACTTTTAATATATTCGTAAATTGCACCCATATCTGCCGGTGCTTTAATGGATTTGCGGATGTTTCTCCACTATAGTTCAGAGATTACCTTTCCTAGATCCTCATCAATACATATTGACTGTTCTAAAATTTCTGTCGGACAGAAAGCTTCGCCATAGTTGATACAAGCGTAGCTTGCCTTCCTATTTTTATGAGTCATCCGCCAAAACGGATATTTAATAATGACAGGAGTATTTGTACCGACTCCCAGTTCTAAAAACAAAACATGTTTGTTGGCCTTGTTACTGATAAAATTTTTGTAACGGCTATGTGCTGCATACCAGCCCTTGTCCTGTACAAAAGAATCATCGCTGCGCAAATTCATCGCCATAGCTTCTCCGCAAACAGGGCAGAGAGGGATTAACTCTGTCGGAACTTTCATATCCTTTTGCTCTGTAATCATTAAGCGGACGATTTCTTCATTGTCGTATGTTTTTTGATGACAGGCCTTGCTGCATTGCCATAAACCATAATCTCCCTGTGAATAGAACAGCCTTTTTTTATCAAAGCCTGCAAGCTGAAACTGATGGTCAACATTAGTGGTGATGACAAAGAAATCTTTATCTTTAAAAAGCTCCAACAAATCTGAGTATGGTTTCCCAACCGGTGCATCATAACGATTGATATAGATATGCCTTGACCACCAGGCCCAATATTCTTCTAAGGTCTGATAAGGATAAAAACCTCCGTAATACATATCGGTAATACCGTATTTATCACGGAAATCCGAAAAGTGTTTGTCAAAGCGTTCACCTGAATAGGTCAGTCCTGCCGAAGTAGAAAGTCCGGCACCGGCACCGATGATGATAGCATCAGCTGTTTCAATTTCTTCCCTTAAGCGCTTGATCTTATCTGAGTAGTTGCCGGTAGATGTCGTAATCAAGTTCTTTGAAAACATTAAAGATCACCTCGATTTCACTTTTTGCTTGTGATTTATATGCCTGAACCGTCCTGATGGCGATTGCGGCTGCTTTATCGTTGGGAAAATGATACTCTCCGGTAGATATACAGCAAAAGGCAATGCTTTGCAGTTTGTTTTTTTCGGCAAGTTCCAGGCAGGAACGATAGCACGATTGTAAAAGCTGACCATCTCTGTTGGTAAGTTTTCCTGAGATAATCGGCCCGACTGTGTGCAATATATATTTGCTGGGCAGATTAAAGGCAGGCGTAATTTTTGCCCTGCCTGCCTGTTCTTCACAAGCTTGCTTTTTCATTAGTTCAGCACAAGCCGCACGCAGTTCCACCCCGGCGAAGGTGTGAATTGCATTATCAATACAGTCGTGATTCGGGTAGAAGCAGCCAAGCATTTGACTGTTAGCAGCGTTTACGATAGCGTCGCATTCAAGCGTGGTAATGTCGCCCTGCCAAAGATAGATCCCCGGCTGAAGCGGCTGCAAATCGGAAACGATAGTAATTCCTTTCTGTTTAACTTCTTCCTGTAAGTAAGCATCCTGTATCGTCAAAAATTCATCGCTTACGGGCAGGGGCATACGGATATTAAAAAGCGCACGAAGCAGAGCTTTTTGTTCTTGCTCATTCGACGGAATTTCTATTTTAGAATATTGCGCCTGTTCTTTTAAGAGCGCCGATAGTAAGTATTCTCTTCTTTCGCTTTGCGTCATTTTCCTTTCCTATCCTTTTACTTTTGCTGTTAGAAAAGGCAACCCTTTTTCGTCACTTCAGCTTTGCTCCGAGCCTCACAGCTGCCATTCTCCCCGGTTAGTGACTAAATTATAGGAGCACCGCTTTCAGCCGTAAAGTAGGCACAATATTGTGTTATAGTCACCAAAAGGTAACGAATGCGTAGTTTAGCGAGCTTTCAGCGATTGTGTCTGCAAAAATATTTTATTTGTCACTGATTTCCCATTGAAAGTTTAATTGTTATGTGGCTGCACGCTACAATTAGACATGAAGCATCAAATAGAGACTTTAGGGAAGTAAGCAAATAAGCAAGCAAAAAATCAAAAAGAGCGCCAGAAACAGCAGCTCGGTCATTTTTGTCTTAGTCGCCTTCAAAAGATTAGTGGAGACAATCTGGATCAGCTATATAAAAGGTTCTCTGTTTGCCTGTCATCTTCTCAAAATCTTCTCGGCCATAAAGCAAAAACGATGTGCTGTCCTTAGACGACCACAGTTTTTTTGAATAACTTTTTAAGGGAAATTGTAGTATCCGAGAATTCCTGGATACTAGGCAAACAGTGCATTTATCTCGATTCTTTCAACATTATCTATCTCCATCTCTTCATAACCAGTTCTTGAGAAAAATGCGTACTTATAGCAGTTTAATCCAGCTTGATTTACCTGCGCAATTTCTTTTTCCACCATGGATTTTGAAATGGGAGTCTTTCTAAATTTCACCTCATAGAAGACATATCCTAATTCATCTTCTGTGACAATATCAAATTCTCCATTCGTATGAAGCTTCGGATTGTCATAATAGTACTTTCCTATTTTTTCAATCACCGGATGAATCCTACCGGCTTTATTTTCTCTTATTAAGTATTGCTTGCAGATTTCCTCAAACTGATGTGGAACATATTCTTCTTCAAAATCCTTCTCAATATATTTTGAATAGAACACCTCAGAATCCATGATTTTTAATTGGGATAGGTATTTGAAGATGTATCTATAATAAAATAGCGAAAGATTATCAGCTATATAATATCCCATTTTTTTCTTATTGCTCGGATCATTAATGGGGGCTTTCTTCTCTACGACCTCCATACTGATCAGCTTGCTTAATACATCAATCAAGGTTGGGCCACTCGAAACATGTGACTGGGATAGGATATCTCTATATTTTGAATAACCTCTAGATAAAGCTTCAAACACTTCATTGACATTTGTTATCTTGGAAATTTCTGCTCTCAAATAACCAGTCACTTCATTTTCAAGCCTTGCAGCAGAAGAGGCTATCAAATTAATTATATTTTCTCGCACACTCTTCGTATCATCAATTAACCTGTTGTAATATGGTATTCCACCAAAAACGGAATAAATTCGCACCTTGTCCTCAGGCGTAAATCCTGGATAAAACATGGCTGACTCATAATAATCCATTTGCTTCAAATGAATTGTCAGATCTACCCTTCCATAGAGTGGATTAGAATGCTCTAACAAGGATTTCATAATCTCAACATAGGATCCTAAAATAATAAACTTGCATTTTGAGCACCCTCTATATTTGTCAACCACCGACTGAACAATACTATCGAGACCTTTTACCGACTCTCTAAGGTACGGATACTCGTCAAGAACAAGAATCAGCTTCTCTTTTTTAGCTAATTCAAATATATATTCCAACAATGACTCGATGTCTGTATAACCCAACTTAGGAAGTGCAAGGACTTCTGATACAACCTGGCTTAGACTTTTTACATTACTTTCTTCTGCCACCTGCTTGCATTCAAAATAAATACTTTTCACATCAGTATTCTTAAGTAACTGCTTTACCAATTCACTCTTTCCAACTCTACGTCTTCCATAAATCAAAGAAAAAGATAACTCTTCTGTACTCAGTTGCTTTTCCAGATTCTTTAAATCATCAATCCGTCCGATAAATTCCATTTTATTCGGTCACCTCCGAGTCGCTTTCTTTCGAGCTAACTATATCATGAATAAACGTGTTCGTAAATATTTAATTCGGTTTTCATCGAGTCGGTTGCAATCGAGTTTTCAGGGTCCTGATTTTACATTTGTCGGATTCTTCTGGGCTTTTGTTCCACATTTTAGTCGGATTTGGTTTTTGTTTTTTCTTCCAACTCATATTGGATTGCCATCGCTCATCTCATTGCTTGTCCCTTCCATAGTAAATTTATAATTCAAGGGCTACCGGTGTACTGCTTACAACCCTTTTTTTTAGATAAAAGCTCTAAGCAGCTCGCTAATTTGTTGTTTCGTGACTTTAATGAATGTGTAAGTAAGTCTTATGTATGGTGGTATTTCTTATAGTGTTTATTATAGCCGGACTTGTTGCCGCCAACACAATGGGCGTTACCGAAGCTCTGACGTTTCTTTACCTGCTCAAATGGTGTGACGGGTTGTTTCTGACCAGGCTGCCATGCCTTGCAACTATGTGGGCTATTAGCGTGCTGTTTGAAAAAACGCTATTTTCCGTTGGCTTAAACCTGCTGCTTGTCATTGGCGGCATTCTGATTACGAACACATCGGTCTGGATTCTGTGCCCCTATTGTTACAGTGGTTATCTGGTGTCCTGCTTGCTACATCAATTTTCGTCTGCGGCATAGGAAATCACGTTTGCCTGGTAATGGTATTGCTGCTGCACATTCTGCATTATATTAGGAAAGGCTTTGCTGCTCCCATTCCTGAAGCCGATCACACTGCCTGAGTGTATGAAACCAATGCTCGCCTTCTTCATAGACTGTAAGTATCACATTGTGTTTCTCAGAAAAAGCCGTGACGGTCTGGCGCGAAGTCAGGGTATCGTGCCCCGCGTAAAGAATGGCGGTCGGCGCTTTCCATGCAGCAAGAGGATGCTGCCGTACCCAGCAAAGATACGACCAGGAAAGCGTCTGACCGAAATCTGTCGGGATTTCTCCCTGCGCCTGGAGTTCTTCTTCGGTGACGCCAGCCCAGCCCATCATGGTAAGAATCAGTCGTTCCATATCCACAATCGGAGATACAAAGAGTGCTTTACAGATTTTCTCCTGCTGGAAAGCAAGCATGGAAAAATAGGCACCGATGCTGTTTGCCCGCAGAGAAATCTTGCTCCAGTGCGGCTTCCGCTCGACCAGAACGGCCTGCAGCTCCGGCACCACCGTCCAAGGGTCAAAGCCGGTTGTCATGGCCTTGCGCGCACCGTGCCGGGGCAGGTCAATGCCCAAAACCTGATACCCGGCGGGAACGGCGATTTTGGCGAAAGCAGCGGCTTCTTCCTTATTGCCGTCCTGACCATGGAGAAACAAATAGCCTTGCTCGCTCGATTCTCCGTAGAGGACAGCCGGAACATGTCCGATGTGAAAAAATTCTGTTTTCAAAAAAGCCTCCGCTTTCTTATAGCAATATAATGGATAAGATGACATTGACGAGTATCAGCAGGTGCAGGACGATGTGATAAAGGTCCGGGATAATTTTGTCTTCTCTTTGTGGGAACAGGTGAATCGTATTTTTGAAACACTCATTGTAGCCCTTGATCTTCTCGTCGGAAGCACCAAACAGAGTGTAATACCAGTGGCAAAAGAATTGAACGATCAGCCAGAACAGGAGCGCAGCCAGAACAAGGAAGCGCCCAATTGCCGGGAACAGCAGGTAACTCACAATGCTTCCCGTAAAGATCAGCAACATCAAAAACTCGGCGGAATGGATGCCCATACCATCTACCAGAGTGCGCCTGCCGATTTTATAGCTAACGATACAGCCAAAAAACCAAGCTAGCAACACCAGCTCAAAAATAAGTAACACAGGATTGATTCTCATGATGTCCTTTCCGGCAATGATCGTTCCCAAGTGTACGCAGCCACAAGCGTGCTTGCGATATTGTCATCAGCATTTTCTATATATTGTACACTGGCTCACCAGACTCATTCCCGGAGATCACATCAGCTCCGCGGAACAAAAGGTGAGTCTAGCTGTGGTTCTTGATATAATCCGCTACATCCGCATAGCGCCGCAGCGAAGTGCCAGCTCTTGATATAGCTTCTTCAATACAGTTTTCGCAGTTGTCCACGGCATGTAAAAAGTCATCCATATTGTTTTTATCAAAAGAAGATAACAGAGAAAATTTACGCAGCCCGAAATCATTATGTGCATTGTTCAGCTCCCATTGGAGCTTGTTTGCCCATCCGCGCACATTCATGATTTCGCCTTTTTCTGCAAAACCACGGATACGATTAAAGTCCTCTGCCATTTCCTCATACCAACGGGCAAGTCCATCGGTATCCGGGCATGTGTCATTGCTTTCGTTTTGCCCGAGAAACACTTTCATACTGGCCAAAAGCTGTGAGCAGAGTTGCTTAATTTCACCGGCATCGTGAGAATTATTTACCGCATACCAAAGCTGATCAAAGCCATCGGGACGTTTTTTACAACTTAAAATGAACTCATATTGCCGTGTAAACGACTTTGGTATGTAAGTCCCGTTTATTGCAGCTAACGAATGGGTAAGAAAGTCGCAGACATAACCGCCACCCATCATAACGGCTGACAAGTCTGTTTCCAGGCAGCACGTTTGGAATACTTCCAAGGCCTGGTTATAGTCGTGAACTGCTGCATGCATCGTGATGTCTGCATCATTCCTGTTAGACTTCAGCCTCGACAGGCAGTCTTGATACCGTAGTATAATCGTTTCGTTTCGGGCATAGAGAAGCGTAGAATCGGCGAACAGCATGGTGTCATAGTGTTCCAGTGCAACATACTGTTCGATTTCATCCCATGACCGCGGATAGATATCATATTTGCATCGATCAATTAAGAATAATGACGTCAGCTCGTAACCCCGTTTTGTAGCCGGTACAAAAATTTCCGGACGTGTTTCGTCTTCATATCCGGGAGCCTGAAGGGAGGAGCAGCCCAGTACCAGATCCACATCATCGGGATACTCTTTTTCGATTTTATCAAGAAACCATTCTGTAAATTGATTGTTGGTGCTTTTTCTATAGCTCATTTATATTGCCTTTTATTTAATATTGCATTTTGTAAGCGCTCCGGAAATTTTCCTGCGTGCGCACCGTACACAAAATATAAAATTTCCTGCCCAACGGCTGTATACTGTTTTTCGCGGGGGAATGATCATTGATTTTTGTGTGCTGTAATAATGGTGTAACTGTGGGCATTTACAGTAATTTCAACATTTCCGATATACGCATACCAGTTCTTGCCTTTTCGTTCAATAATAGCGTTGGGATTAGAAATCATACTATAACAATAGTTCACTACATCTGCTCCATCGATTTTAAGATTCCTTTTAATTCGATCAATACCCATTTCGGTAGTATGAAGTTTATCTAAATTAACAAGCAAATCATTACCCATTACTTTACTCACTTTTGTGTTATAAATGATCTTCCTTGCAAATTCAAATCTGGGGCTTCAGCGATTCTTTTGTTGTTACTCCGGCGCTTGCTTGTGACAGTTCCCGTCTCCACAAATAAGCTGCATATCCCACCGAGAGCACGCTGATTACTGCACATACGGTAATCTGGTAGCCGATGGTTTGTCCTGACTCATTGCTGAACGCTGCCAGCGCGTTGAATACACCGTGAAACAGGCAGCATGGTAATAAATAGCCGGTTTTCACCACAAAAACAGAGAGCATTAAACCAATGGCCAGTGCGTAGACAAGCTGCAACAGGGTGGGTAGCAGCTCTGCACCATTTGCCAGATTGACAATGTGTCCCAGCGCAAAGGTCAAACTGGAAATCAGAATGGCAAGCTGGGTGGAACGCTTCAGAAGCAGCCGCAGTAAGTAACCGCGAAACAAGATTTCTTCAATAAACCCGATACACATCATCGCCACGATGTACCAAACCGTATCAAGTGGTGCATAGCGCAGAACAGCTCCGTGCCATAGATTCGCCGTAGCTATGGCGACAAACGGAAGCAGGAACAGCAGCTTGCGCCAGGGCAGAGGTGTAGGGGATGTAAAACCGAGTGTGGAAAAATCGTTGCTTTTGGCCATGCCTGCCAAAAGCAATCCCAGAAGGATAGCAGCAGGGATAACACGCCATGCTTGCCCGCTGTTATTTGCATAGATACTCTCAAATAAACTCATTACAATGACATACACAACAATTCGGCTGAGTACGCCGAACAGTCCTGATTTTTTGTTTTCCATCGTTTGCCCCTTTTTAATCGCTACGCCATTGTTTTTCTATCGTATAAAGATGGTGTGCTGTCAGCAAGATTTTACTGCAATACAGAATTTTTGGAAACCACGCTCTCAGAAGGCCAGTGCCTGAACTGAAGCCTAAATGTTGGACGCAGCATAGTAAAATTTGAACAAGGGAGAGTCCACAGATTAACTGATAGAATTGGATATTGGGAATTAAATCTGCTTAGGTCCTTTGTAGTCAAGCTGCCTTTTCCGGCAGTTACAACTATCACATCGGTTTTTATTTCTAGCAACTTGTTCGTTGAGTCTTTTAGTGCTGACCTGATACAAAACAGCTAAATCACTATCGATCAGCACCTGCTTCCCCCGAACAGTGTAAATCAAGTTTTGTATTTGATTATCTTCAGAAAGAGCGAGAGCATTATCCTGCGTCATAGCCTGGCAGAAGTAGCAGAAGAGGCCTGAACGAACACAAAAAAGACCATAACGATTAAGCTACGGTCTATCTTTTTATCTAAATATAAGCCACCTGATACAATATCTGCCGTTATTCCTTTTGGCATGTTTGCCCAATTTTGTCCCGGTTAGCCTTTTTAAAGCTTTAAAACCCACTGTTTAAGCCATTTTTGAGCTTTTGTCGCTTATTCCCACTCGATCACGAAGAGCCTTTCTTAAACAAATTTGTTTATGGAATGTGGTACGTAGTATTGCGATTACTTCAGGTATACATATCGTAGGGACTATCTGAATTTTTGTTGCCAAATTGTTGCCACTGCAACTTCTGTGTGTGTGGATATTCCTCCTCCACATAAGTGCTCTGCTTGTATTTTCGATAGAGAGGTCAAGCTTTCGTCGAGGAAGTCCTCCTTAAAACATTTACCTGCCGATACTAAGAAACCGCTGGTGCCTCTTGCAGGATCAAGGATAAATCAACCTTTTCCCGACAAAGAAAGATGATAAAATGGGGCTTTTATGCCTGTATCATTAGTTTGACATCAGGGTAAATTCATATAGTTCAGGTGGTACAGTTGTAGAGTTAGCACATCTAAAGTTAGAAAAATCGTAATTAATAAACTTCATATCATACTCGTTAAGCTAAATTATCTAAAACTGTTCACTATGAAAAATAATCTCTTTTCCATTCTCTTTTGCATATAAAATTTCATCAGCAACTGATTCACCAATATAACCATCAATATCAACAATATAAACAGCATCACAAATATCAATTTTCCTATAATGTGCTGAAGCAAGACGTCTTTGTATTTCATAAGTTATAGGTTCATTCTTCTCATTATAGATGCATTGAAGTACATTAAACCCTTTTTCAACTTCAAGTCTCCAGGCAATTTGCTTCATTTCTTCAACAAATTTCATACTTCCACAAATCGTTATAGTTTTCATTTTATTACCATCCATCTTCCATCACGCTTTGAGCCAACTCTTTCAAGAAATCCTTTTTCCTGTAAGCTAACAAAGGTCCTCTCAATTGTTCTTTTTGTTACACCAATCTTTTTGGCTAAATCTTCTGCATTATAAGCTGGATTTTCAATAAGTAGATGGATTACTTTTTTTTCTGTTTTATTCAAACCGACATTCAAACCGACATTCAAACCGACATTTTCTTTGCCTATTTGTGATAGTACTTGATTATCAAATGGTATCGTACAACGGATGTAGTTATCTTCAATTTGGAATACTTCTTTGCCATATCTATTGATAATTGTTGGAATTCCATGGCCAGTATGTTCTGTCAGTCCCATCGTCAAGAAAATTCTCATTAGAGTAGTATTTCTTGGTTTACTAATTCCTTCAAAGAATTGGTTTGTGCTCATACCACTTGGTAACCCACCATGAGATAAGATTTCCAGTCTGTCATGGAACATCGAAACTTGTGGCTCCGATATTGTCCAATCATTATGGACGAGTGCATTGATAACCGCTTCATTAACGCTATCGAAATCGAATAGATAGGTATCTTTTCTTGGTCGTACTGTTGTATCAGATATATTAATATTTTCAGCAAGTAATCTGTTTCTTAGTTTTTCATATGAGGTTATTAAACATCCATATCCATAGTCACTCCGTTCAGATATAGAAGCTTTGTTATTCCCTTGAAATTTCACAAAAATTAATGGGATATTATTCTTATCAGAGAGAAGTTCCGCCAACAAATTAAAGCTTCCGTTAGTCGTTTTCAAATTCAAGTTCGTCGCAAAAGATTTGTCATCGACATGATAACCCTTCTCTGTGTAATATATCTTCAATTCTCTAAAAGATAAATCCAGTGAACTTGATTTTCTTTTCAGCATGTATTCAGTATCGATAAAATTTTTCTCATAACGTATTTTGATTTGTTCTGGCGTCATCTCCTTACAGGATGTTCCTATTCGTATAGAACAACCAGTTGAAGAAAATCCATATTTTTTCTGACAATAAAGGTTTCTGCTTCCTTTATTGATTTCTAAAGCAATAATTGTTTTACCATCAGCAAATCTTAATTCAGATGTGATTTCATCTTGTGGATTAGGTTCTATTTGAGAAGTAATAATATCAGAAACCTTCCTTAATGTTTCATCAATTTTTTTAACACCAACGACTACTCCATCATCTCTAACGCCAATTAAAAGTGTACCCCCATTTGCGTTTAAAAAGGAGACAATTTCTTTAGCTATGGAATCCGTATACTTTTCTTTCAGTTCTAAAATCTCTGACTCAATAAATCCGCTCATTTTTTCACCTCACAGTTATTGTATCAAATAAGCGACATTACAGCAATATAAACCGACATTATTTATGTCGGTTTATATTTAAGATATTATCAGTATCTGGTTCATAAAAGGGGCTACTGGTACACTGCTTACAGCCCTTATTTCTTAGATAAAAGCTCTAAGCAGCACACCAATTTGTCGTTTTGTGACTTTGTGGAAGCTTCAAAACCCTATTAAATACAGCGTTTTTACCCCTTGTCACTATTACGACATCCTCCCCTCTTGCAGGGTCTCTGAAAAGGATGAAATCCTCGGTAACTTTGACCTTGCCAAGGCTCGCCATACAGCGGTTACAGAAGAAATCACCGACAAGCGAACAAGGCTCAGTACAATTAACGCTTTCCTCCATGCCCTCCGCATGCAAGACGCGCTCCTTACTGAATTTGACGAAAAGCTCCGGTGCAGCCTTGTGGACTACGCCACTGTTTATGATAATGACGATGTGCGATTCACCTTCAAGGACGGAAGGGACATAATGGCCTAACCGGCCAAACGGAAAGCCCCGCGGGAGGCGTTCCCGTGTTGCTTTCCGCTTGGCCCTATGTGAGCCCTTAATCCGCAAAATACCCGGTTACTGTTTTGGTAAATTCATCTTGGGATATGAGGTTACCCACAATCTCAAAGTTCACGCCATTTTTGGCGAAGTAAGCAACATAATGCTCACCGTAGCCATCCACAAATTTGCATACGGTTAAGTTGTGGCCATTGATGGATGACGCCTTCAATGGTGCTTCGGATAATCCTTCGAGCAGAACATCCCAATGGATAGCATATTCTTTGCTGACCGTCACAGTAATGCTTGGCAGCGAATAATCACGATATCCTTGCTGTTCGTGAACTGCGACAGCGGCTTCAGACTCATAGAGAATGGTATTCTGGTCGTAATAAATTCCCCTATTCGCCGTCTGGAATATCCAGAAGTTTCCGTAGGAGGAATCGTCCACAATCATATCTTTTCTAAAACCGGCAGGTAACACCTTAGGATATATGTTCGTACCGTAGTATTCTTGCAACTGCCCAGGCGTTTTGGATACAGCATCGTCCCACCAAAGGCAAATATTGTTTGTTGCTTCCGGTGCCCCGGTCAAGCTATTGATAACAAGAGCGGTTTGTACAGAAGGTCTAGTCTTCTCTGTACCATTCAGATTGGTCTGGGTGTTGTCAGAGGCAATCGGCGAGATATTATCAGAATCGTCAGAAATAATAACACCGCTGTTATTGTCTGCATGATTGAACCATGACGGGTTGTTACCGAATACTGCAGCTAGTGCAACAATAAGCACGAGGGACGCTGCAATCGGAGCGAATCTCCAAATCTTTAACGGCTTTTTAGCTGAAATCGTAGAGTAGGCCATTCCATGGCTTGGATCTGCGGCTTCAATATATTTGTCCTCTATGCCACCGATGGCTTTCATTAGCTGTTTGCTTTTCATAACCAAATATCTTCTTTCTCAAGTTCTCTTTTCAGTTTCTTTCGAAGCCTGAAAAGGATAGATTTGACCTTGCTTTCGCTCATTTTGAAATCACCCGCTATTTCTTTAATACTACTTACGTACCAATAACGTCTGATAAACACCTTCTGCTGTTCTGGATCGAGCCTAGCTAAGAACCTGTTTACAGCTTGCACGATAGCTTCCTCCTCGATTTGCTGTTCAGGTTCAAAATAGGAAGCTGATAAACATTCATTAAGTTCAGAGAGAACCAACGGGACTTGACCGAAATTACGCTTTTCGGCGTTCATCTTTTCCAAAGCATTGAGAGAAAGATTGCGGGTGATCTTGCCGAGGAAGGTACGAAGCATTGAAGGACGAGCGGGCGGTATTGCGTTCCACGCTCTTGCGAGTGTGTCGTTGACGCATTCCTCAGCGTCTTCATGGCACCTCAAAATGCCAAAGGCAATTGAGTAGCAGTATTTAGAATACTTGCGTTCGGTTTCGGTTAGAGCAGCCTCAGAACGTTTCCAGAACAACTCGATAATTTTATCGTCCTCCACGCCTAACACCTTCCTTCTTATGAATTTAAAAGGCCTTCACTTATATACACCGGAAAAATTTAGTTGCGTTGTATTTTTTAAAAAAATCTTTTAGTTTCAGATAAAAAAGCAGTGTATCCATTCACGCTGCCAATCTGTTACAGATATAAGCCAGTATCACCGGTCTTTGATTATGCACCCCCTCCGAAACATTTGCCCCCTCCTTAAATCGTCCATCAGAAGCAAAATTAGCTTGTATCGTTTTCGTAGTGATTATATCAAGCAAAAATTCGCCTTTTCCCAACGAAGAAAGCCCATTAAATGGGGATTTCGGGAATATATCATTTGTGTGACATCAGGTTGATTCTATACAGTTATGTTTATACGCTTGTAGAGTCGGCTCATTTGTGTTTAACAGCAAATTGAACTTTGTAACATCTGATTTACGCTTAGGTATTATTATTCTACTTGGATTTTCGTCAATCAATAACTTTCCAATAACCAGTTTTCTTTGAACCGACCCTTACTATATATCCGTTTTCGCGTAGAAAAGCTAAATTATTCTCTATAGCAGTTTCGCTAATAGAAAAGAATGAAGCCAATTCTGCAATCGTGATATTCGGATTATCGCGCATCTCAGATAGTATTTTCTGCCTTCGCGGATTTAGTTTCTTTCTGCTATCAGGATCCCCAACCTTAATCCCAACTTTATTCCCAACTGTCTGAATTCTATTAAACGGGATGGTTACAACTATTGAATTCTCTCTGAATGAGAAAGCATCCTTTCCATAAGTTTCGATAATTTTAGGAACTCCTCTGCCGGATTTTTCACTGATATGTAGCTGCAGGAAGATTTCTGAAAGCTTGTCATTTACAGGAATCGATTCTCCGTGAAAAAAAACTCCATAGTCTGTGCCGGAGCAAGGGTTCCTCTCGATAAAATCTCAATTCGATCGGAGAATACTGATACCATAGGTTCATTGCCTCCAACCCAATAGTTATGAAGCACCGCATTAATTATTGCTTCTCGAAAGGCTTTATTATCAAATAATGGAATATCCTTACGTTCAACAACTCTTTCTGTCTCATCAGCATGAATTAAATTAAGAACATCTCCATAACGTAACAGGTCATCAAGCGTATAGAGCAAGCAGTTATTTCCAAATTCACGTACAGAAAACAGATTTGAGCCTTTCGTTTTACCATCAAACAAGGAAACTCGAAGTGGAAAATGCGAATTATCAGAAAGAAGTTGCGCCAATAAATTGTATTCGCCCGTTTCCGTCTCGACATATCAGAGTTGGCGGACTGACTTGGAAATCAGCTAGTCTTTTACATTCGTTATTTACTTTTTGACCCAGTGGTTAGCCGCTTTTTCATAGTATCACTAACTACTGTCACCTCAAGAATGATGGATGTTTAAGCACCTTTCAAGACTCTCGTGACTTACTCCCACTCGATCGTTCCCGGCGGCTTCGGTGTGACATCGTAGAGAACGCGGTTGACTCCCTTAACTTCGCTCGTGATCCGCCCGGTCAGGCGGGCCAGCAGCTCGTAGGGGAGAGGCTCGACCGTAGCTGTCATGGCATCAACACTGTTGACCGCCCGGATAATGCAGGGCCATTCGTAACAGCGCTCTTTATTGCGCATACCGGTCGACCTGACATCAGGCACCACCGTAAAATACTGCCAGACCTTTTTGTCCAGGCCGGCATTAGTAAACTCCTCACGCAGGATAGCGTCTGACTCGCGCACCGCCTCCAGGCGCTCACGCGAGATAGCACCGATGCAGCGGACAGCGAGACCGGGACCGGGGAAGGGCTGACGATTGATCATGTCCGGAGGGACATCCAGAACATGACCGCAGCTGCGCACTTCATCCTTGAACAGAGTCTTCAGAGGCTCAATCAGCTTGAAGCGCATCTCTTCAGGCAGAGCCCCCACATTATGGTGACTCTTCACCTTTTTCGCCGTCTTGGTGCCGGACTCGATAATGTCCGGATAAATAGTACCCTGCGCCAGAAACTCGACGTCATCCAGGCTGCTGGAAATCTCCTCAAAAACAGCGATAAACTCATTGCCGATAATCTTGCGCTTTGCTTCAGGCTCAGCAACCCCTGCCAGCTTGGTCAAAAAGCGGTCCGAGGCATCGACATAAATCAACTGACCGGGGAAGTGGGCATCAAAAACCTCGCGGATATGCTCCGACTCGTTTTTGCGCATGAGGCCGGTGTTGACGTGAATCATTGTCAGCCGGTCGCCGATGGCTTTCCCCAAAAGAGCAGCCAATACAGTAGAATCCACGCCGCCGGAAAGAGCGAGCAGAACCTTTTTGTCGCCTACTTCCTTCCGGATTTCAGCCATCTTCCACTCCAGAAAGTTTTCAATCGTCCAGTTCGGCCTTGCCTGGCAGGTATCGAAGATGAATTCGTTCAGCAGCTTAGCGCGCTCCTGCAGATTGACCGGCAGATTGGGGTAGCCGTCATAACCCGTGTGCAAAAAAGGTACATCCAGGGCCATAATGTCAGCCGAGGGCTCAATCAGGACGCCATCCACTTCACGATTAGGGCCACCGTTAATGATGACACCGCGCACATCCTCGATTTCAGCCAGGTCTGCCGCCGTCATATCGTGCGGGTGGACCTCACTGTAAACCAGATAACGTCTCAGCTCACGCGCAATTTCAACGTTCTTCGTACTACCCAGATCAATAATCAGAATCTTGTCAACCTGCATTCGTAACTCCTTTTGACGGTGCCAGGCACCTAAGTTGTTAAGTTATCTACACTCTTCTGCATGCTTTGGTGCCAGGCACGATTCTATGCACTTTCTTTTTCACTCAGACCGTCGAACTGAACCTGGTAGTAACCGGCATATTCGCCGCCCTGAGCCATTAAGCCCTCATGCGTGCCGCGCTCGGTAATACCGGTATCGGATAGGACCAGAATCTCATCGGCATTGCGCACAGTGGAAAGACGGTGAGCTATCACGATGGTAGTACGGTCCCTGGACAGCCGGTCCAGCGACTCCTGTACCGCCCGCTCGCTGATGTTATCAAGTGCAGAGGTCGCCTCATCCAGAATCAGAATGGGTGGATTGCGCAGGAAAGCCCTGGCAATCGAGATGCGCTGCTTTTCACCACCGGAAAAACGCACGCCGCGCTCACCCACCATGGTGTCGTAGCCCTTGGATAAAGTCATAATAAAATCATGGATATTAGCTTGCTTGGCTGCAGCGATAATCTGCTCATCGGTAGCGTCATACTGGCCGTAGGCGATATTGTCACGCACCGAGCTGTTGAACAGATAGACATCCTGCTGCACCATGGCGATATTGTCGCGCAGAGACCGCAGCGTCATCTGGCGGATATCAAGGCCGTCAATGGTGATCGCGCCCCCGTCCACATCATAGAAACGCGGGATCAGCGAGCAGATGGTCGACTTGCCGACGCCGGATGGACCGACGAGAGCCACCGTGTGCTTGGCATTTATATCCAGCGAAAAATCTGTCAGCACGGACTCGTCAGCATCCTTGTACTTGAAAGTCACGTCCTCAAATTTGATGTTACCCCTGAGCAGGCCGGCATCTATGGCGCCGGGAAGATCCTGAATTTCCGGCGCCGTGTCCAGAACCTGACACATACGGTAAAAACCGGTCATACCCTGCTGCAGCTGTTCGTTGAACTGAATCAGCGTGCGCACCGGCTGCAGGAACATATTGATATAAAGCACGAAGAGATAGAGATCACCCGGCTTGATCGAACCCCGGACAACATAGAAGCCGCCGGCCACGATGGTGACCACATAGAGCAGACCCTGCAGGAAGCCATTGGTCGAATGGTAGGTGCCCATGACCGTATACATATTCTTCTTCGACTGGTAAAACTGCTGGTTACCCGCGTGGAATTTTTCCAGCTCAACTTCTTCCTGAGAATAAGATTGCACCGTCCGGATCCCGGACAGACTGTCATTAACTATGGCATTGACATTGGCGATCTTGACGCGGTTATCCATAAAAGAACGGAACATTTTTTTCCTGTAGAAAAAAGTGAACAAACCCATCAGAACGGTGAAAATCAGGAGGACCATCGTGAGTCCCACATGAGTATTCATCAAAATGACGAAGGCCCCGATAATCTTGATCAGCGAAATCAGAAGATTTTCCGGTCCGTGGTGGGCCAGCTCCGTAATATCCTGCAAGTCTGTGATGATGCGCGAAACCATTTGTCCCGTACTGGTGTCATCAAAGAAAGAGAAGGACAGCTTTTCCATATGCGTGAACAGATCCTGCCGCATATCCCGCTCGATACGCGCCCCCAGGATATGCCCCCAGGAGGTAACAAATTTAGTCGCCAGACCCTCGATCACATAAAGAGCCAGCATGAAAATACCTGCGGGGATCAGAATTTCGACGATCCGTCCCTTGTCACTCAGGACAAAAACCTCATTAATCAGGGTCCGCATGATCCAGGGAAAGGCCAGGCCTGTAGCGCCTATTACCATCGCAAAGAACATGTCTGCCGCCAAAAGACCTTTGTATGGTTTGTAATAACTGACAAAGCGCGGCAAATAGGAAACAAAACTTTTCTTATTATTATCTTTATTTTTCATACATGCATTATAACTAATTTTAGCCTCGCAAAGCTACCAAGTTATTTAGTACTTTTCAGGTCACACTGTAGCCACACTGCTTAATAGCAAATGATGATAGAATAAAATGATTGAAAAATACCAGCCTTGTTTTTTGTCAAAAAGAAGAGGCTCTTTACAGGAAAGGGGAAACATGAAAAACGATCGTTTCTACAGTTTTATTGAGGAAATGGAAAAACTGCTCACACCGGACTCGGTTTATATCTGCAATGGCAGTGAAGAAGAGAATCAGAGACTGCTCGAGATGGAGGTGGCGCGCGGCGCGGCCGTGAAACTCAACCCCGACAAGCGCCCCGGCTCGTATTTGTTCCTCAGCGACCCCAGCGATGTGGCCCGGGTGGAAGACCGCACTTTTATTTCTTCGGAGAAAGAAGAAGATGCCGGTCCGACCAATAACTGGATTGACCCTCACAAGCTGAAGCCGCAAATGCTCGACCTCTACCGCGGAGCTATGAAAGGGCGCGTCATGTACGTCATCCCCTTCTGCATGGGACCCCTGGATTCACCTTTTTCCAAACTGGCCGTGGAGATTACCGACAGTCCCTATGTTGTTACAAATATGCGCATTATGACCCGGATGGGCCAGGACGTCCTGGACCGCCTTGACGGCGATGCCGAATTCGTACCCTGCCTGCACTCTGTGGGCGCTCCCCTGGAAGCAGGCCAAGAAGATGCAGCCTGGCCCTGCGCTCCCATGGATCAAAAATATATCAGTCATTTTCCTGAGACCCGTGAAATCTGGTCTTACGGTTCAGGTTACGGCGGCAACGCTTTATTAGGGAAAAAATGCCTGGCCCTGCGGATTGCATCAGTGCTGGCGCGTGATGAAGGCTGGATGGCCGAGCACATGCTCATCCTCAAGCTGACCTCACCCGAGGGCAAGGTCTACCATATCTGCGGAGCTTTCCCCTCAGCCTGCGGCAAGACCAATCTGGCCATGCTGCTGCCGACTCTCCCGGACTGGAAAGTGGAGACAGTCGGTGACGACATCGCCTGGATGCGCTTCGGCGCGGACGGCAGACTCTACGCCATCAATCCCGAAGCCGGTTTCTTCGGCGTTGCCCCCGGAACCAGCTGGAAGTCCAACCCGACAGCCATGGCCACGGTGGAGAAAAATACAATTTTCACCAACGTCGCTTTGACTGATGACGGTGACGTTTACTGGGAAGGTATGGGAGAAGCACCCGACCACCTGATCGACTGGCAGGGCAAAGACTGGATCAAGGGCTCCGAGGCCAAAGCGGCACACCCCAACGCCCGCTTTACAACTCCTGCCGCCCAGGCACCTACGATCGCAGATGACTGGGAAGACCCTCTGGGTGTGCCGATCGACGCAATCCTGGTCGGCGGACGCCGGGCAGGAACGGTACCCCTGGTACACGAAAGCTTTGACTGGCAGCACGGAGTCTTCCTGGGCGCCACCATGGGTTCGGAGATTACAGCCGCCATTATCTCAGATAAGATCGGGCAGGTGAGACGCGATCCCTTCGCCATGCTGCCCTTCATCGGCTATCACGTCGGCGATTATCTGCAGCACTGGCTCTCTATTGGCCAGTCTGCTGATCAGTCAAAACTGCCGAAGATCTTTTCGGTCAACTGGTTCCGCCGCGACAGTGACGGACACTTCCTCTGGCCCGGTTTTGGCGAAAACAGCCGTGTCCTGGCCTGGGTCGTGGGACGCTGCGCCGGTACAGCAGGTGCGGAAAAGACCGCCATCGGCTACCTGCCGCGGCCCGAAGATCTCGACCTTACCGGTCTGGAAATCGATCCGGCCGCTATCGAAGAAGTTTTGCGCGTCGACAAGGATGCCTGGCAGCAGGAAAGCCAACTGATCGAAGAAAACTTTAAGGGCTATGGCGAGAGAATGCCGCAGGAAATGTTTGCTGAGCTGGAGGCCTTGAAGAAAAGACTTGCTGAATAGGGGTACTTATGGATCAACGTGCACACAATGAACTGCTGCAGTCCGGCAACTGTGAGGACACGAATTACCGGGAAGAACTGAAGCATAAAGAAACAAAGTTCATGCCTAAGGTAGAAACTTCCTTGCGCAAAAAAATAATAACGGTACCCGACGTGATTTATAAAGCGTCGGGTCTCTTGCTGATGAGACGCAGAATCAAGTCGCTCATTTTTACGACGGATATTTCGATCATGCGCAACCATAACGGCAATGCTCTGATGGTTGTGTATCCCTTCACTCCGGAGCTTGTGATCACTCAGGCTGCCATTTCCGTGGCGAACGTACCGGTTTTTGCCGGTGTCGGCGGCGGCACCACGACCGGTAAACGCTCGATCGGCATAGCCTTTCAGGCTGAATTGCTGGGAGCCGCGGCTGTAGTAGTTAACAGCCCGACCTCCAATACTGTCATCAAAAACATGAGTCAGACAGTCGATATCCCGGTCGTGGCCACAATTGCCTCCAGCTACGACGACATTGTCGGCAAAGTTGAGGCCGGCGCGTCCATCCTGAACATTTCCGGCGCCAGAGAAACACCGGCTTTGGTAAAAAAAGCCAGAGAAATAGTCGGCCCCGACTACCCGATTATCGCCACCGGAGGACCGACCGATGAAAGCATCCTGCTGACGATTCAGGCCGGTGCCAATGCCATAACCTATACACCGCCGACGACAGCGGAAATTTTCGCAGAATCGATGATAAAATACCGCAATGATTCCGAGAAAAAAGCACGGGCAGCCAGCTTCGAATAATCGACCTGCTGCGCAGAGAATTTTGTGCCTGATGATACAGCTGGTCTGACTTAAAAGCATAAAAGTTAGGAAAAAAAAGAGAGTATCTGCAAATATTCTCTTTTTTTATGCATAAAAATCATAGACCTGGCCAGTCAAAACCTTTATCTCAGCTGATTAATTGCCATTAAAAGCCAAGAAATCAGGCAAAGCAGAGTGTTTTTGTATAAAATCCTCAAAAAAGTCGGATGTATATTTATAGTTTTCCGTCAACTTGTTGCATCAGCGCAGATCATATATAATTAAACATGTCTTAAATGAATTGAACTTAAGGATAAATAGATAAGCCTTAAACTTTAGGACAGAGAACAAGGAGGACAATATATGAAAAAAGCACTGGCATTATTAATGTCTCTGGTCATGGTTCTGACTTTCGCTGTTGCCTGCAACAACGGTAAAGAACCTGCACCGACAGACGCGCCGGTCAGCGGAATCGCAGCGGACATCGTGGTTCAGGCAGAGACCGAATGGCTGGAATACTATTAGGCCGCTGCAGACCGTGTTATCGCAGCCAACCCTGACAGCAAAATCGAATTGATGGAAGTCGGTTCCTTCGACCACATCGACACCCTGGATCAGACGGATGCAACCAACCCTGACGTAGCAGACGTTTTTGCTCTGCCTGCAGACCGTTTGACCAACCTGGCAGGAAAAGACCTGCTCGGCGCACTCGACTCACACGCCATAGCTGCAGCAGCAGGTGGCTGGGATGATTTCGATGCCGGTCTGGGCGGACTCTTCGTCGTCGACGGTGAGTATCTGGCCTTTCCTTTCAACATCGAAACACTGATAGTCTTCGCCAACGAAGCCAACGCAGAAGCTGAAGGCATCGACCTGTCCGCACCGGTCGAAATGAATGATATTGAGAACCCCGCACACGTCCTGCTGCCGGCCTTTGACGCCTGGTACGGTGTTGCCCTGACCAACTCTGCCGAGATTGATCTGCTGGCACCTGCAGGCGACGGTTTTGCATCCGACCTGGCCAAAGACTGGTCAGAGCTCGAGCCTGCAAAACAAGCTGCAATTGAGGCTCTCTACGATTACTGGAAGCTGAATGCAGAAAACAATACAACACTCTTTGATGCTGATGCAGGCTGGGGCTACATTGATGAGCAATTCACCAGCGGCAATGCAGGCGTCCTGCGTATCGGTGGCCCATGGGAGACCGGTAGCATGAGAGACAGAACCAATGACGGTGCAGATCTCGGTATTTACAACATTGACCAGATCACCGTTGCCGGACAGCCACTGAGACACTGGCAGGGAGGCTGGGGCCTCGCCATCAACCCTCGTATCGAGGATGATGCTGACAAGGTCGCACTGGCAGAAGCCATGATCGCCGAGATCATCAACCCTGACTTCGCCGAAGACCTCTTCCGCGCTACAGGCAAGATTCTCGAGAATGCAACAGCTGAGCAATATGAAGCTTCAGGTTTGGATGAAGTTGACAAGACCATTATCGCGGCAGTCATCAGATCCTTCAATATTTCACCCGGCAGACCCCTCTATCAGGAATTCGGTCAGGTCTGGGAGACCTGGAAAAACAGCGTCCTTTCCTGGAATAATGTCCAGCCGCAAGACGTTGAAGCAGCCTATGCAGAGCTGCAGGCAGCCTTTAGCGCCATGATGGCAAATATCGGCTAAGAAAAACCGGCTCACAGTCAGAAAAAAGCTGAAAGCATTATTTGCAATGCTTTGCTAAAATAGACAGCAGGGGAAGCAATTCCCCTGCTGTTGTACTATCAAAAGCCTGACTTTGATGCTGCAGGCTTCGGCAAGTAAAAATTGAGGATGACGATGAAGGATAGCCCGGTGCAGCAGAAAACTGAAAGGAACAAGCATAGACGCCAGCTGACAGTTCTGCTGTCTTCCTGTGCCGCCCTGATTGTCGCAGCCACCCTGGAGACTCTGATTCTGGCTAATCCGGAAGCCTACCAGGCCTGGCTCACCCTTTATCCGGAAGGAAACACGGCGGATTACTCATCCATCGTGCTGTCTCTCTTTCTGGTTAATATCGTGGTTCCGGTCAGCCTGTCCCTTTACACATTTTTTTCCATCAAAAAACTAGGCACGCCGCCCCTCTACAGACTTATCTGGGGAGCCATAGTTGTTCTGGCCGGAGTTCGCCGCCTGCTCATGTTCCAGACCCAATCAATCCTCTGGTACCTGACACTGGCACTGTGGGCGATACTCTTCCTGGTCGTGATCAACATGCATCGACTGGAGACGGTGCCAGGCACCTAAGTTATTAAGTTATTCTGCAGACAGTGCAGACAGTGCAGACAGGCTGGCGGTGACAACAGACGTTGAGAGGAGAGTGGAGGATGAAGTACGGAACAACAGTGCTCGATGACATCGGCAATGTACACCCGCGCAAAAACCTCAGGCTCAGGGAGAGGGGTGCTCTCGAGGAGAAGCTGCAACAGGCGGACAAGACCCAAGCCGCCGCCATTCGCGCCGAGCTCAGAGCTCTGCCGAAGAAAGCCGATCACCCTTACGAGAAGGACTTGCGGGCTGTCCGGAAGCAGGAACAGAAACTGCTTCAGGGAACGAAGGAGCGCCGTCAGAAATTCCTGTCAGAAATCGAGGACAGAGATCCGAAAATTCGCAGCTGGCTGCTGCAAGCGGCAGAAAGCGAAGAACGCTATCGTTTTTATGAAAAACACCTGGATCTTTCCTACGACTTCGAGCTTGAGTACAAGAAAAACTTTGATATAGCAGACCAGTTGCCGGCAGCTGCTGCCGCAAGGCGCGGCCTGCTGGCAGAGCTGGATGAAGCAGAAGCAGACCTGCAAAAAGCACAATCCGAAGACAATTCCGCAGCTGCAGCGGAGTTTAAGGAATTCCGCGCCCGGCGCCTGGCACAAAGAGATGCAGAAAAGGCCAAGCTGAAGCAGATGCGCTCGGATGGCATTATCTCAGCCAAAGCTCTCCAGAACGAGCAGAAAATGAGCGATCTGGCAGCTGACGAGGATATCAAAAGCAGGAAACGCTCCCTGCCACTGCCTTTTGCCCAAGACAGGGTAAGAAATATCAGGCATAAGCTGAAAACTGAAGCCATTAAAAAAGAAAAACTGCTTAATGCCGATATCTCTGACCTGAGGCGCAGAATCCCGATTGAAAGCAGTAAGCGCATCCCCTGGATTTCCTGGCTGACTATTCTCTTGCCCGGACTGGGACAGCTAATCATCGGCCAGCGCCTCAAATCAGTCTTATTTTTTCTGGGCTCCCTCTATATCTATCTGATCGCCATCCCTTATGCACTGGGCTACGGAAACTATCGCGGAGACGGCATCGCCGGTCTGCTCAGCCTGGCCGCAGGCGGCGCCCGCCTTGACCGCTCCATCATCTTCATGATCGAAGGCGTCATCGCAGTCATCCTCCTGGTACTGGCCCTCCTGCTGTATTACTTCTCCTTCCGCGACGTCCACCGCAATGAAAAGAAAGAGATCAAAGGCATCCGCCTGAACAACTGGTTTGAAACACGCAGTTCAGTAAAACGCAATGGCTTTCCCTTTATCGTTTCAGCACCGGCAGCCCTGGTCACGATCTTTATCGTCATCCTGCCCATAGCCGTCACCATGCTGATCTCCTTCACCAACTACGATCCCACCCACCAGTCAAAATTCGCCTGGCAGGGCCTGGTCAACTTCAAACAGATCGTGACAGGGCAGGGCATTGCCGGCGGCCCCTTCTGGCTGATCACAGGCTGGACCGTAATCTGGACCCTGCTCGCCACCTCACTGGCCATCTTCATCGGTTTTACCCTGGCCTTGCTGGTCAATCAGGACAGGATCCGGGGCAAGCGCTTTTTCCGTACCACCTACCTGCTGCCCTGGGCAGTGCCGGCCTTTATCACGATCATGTTCTTCTCCATCCTCTTTTCGCCCCAGGGACCGCTGACCATAGCCCTCAACAATCTTCTGGGCAACACGAAACCGGCGGACATGCTCAACATAAAATACACGAGCTGGGGGACGCGCATCGTGCTGATCCTGCTGCAGGGCTGGTTAGGAAGTTCCTATATCTTCCTCCTCTGTACCGGTATCCTGCAGGGCATCTCCCAGGACCTCTACGAAGCTGCGGAAATCGATGGCGCCACCGGCTTCCAGCAGACCCGTCACATCACGATCCCGCTCCTGCTGTATCAGACAGCGCCACTGATGATCGGACAGTACACCTTTAACTTCAATAACTTCTCCATCATTTATCTCTTTAACGGCGGCGGACCCTTTGAACCGAGCAAGTACGGCAACATGGCCGGAACCACGGACATCCTGATTTCCTACATTTACAAGCTGACTATTCAAAACCAGTATCAGGGCATCGGCTCTGCCATTACGGTGGTCGTCTCAATCTTTATCGTGTTTGTAACCTGGATCGGTTTCAGCCGCACCAAGTCATTTAAGGAGGAGAAATTATGAGCAGAAAAAAGACGAAGAGTGATGCTCTCTATTTGTCTGACCGCCAACCGCTGACAACTGCCAAACTCATCAGCCTGATCGTAAGCTACATCCTGCTGATCTTCTGGGCTTTTATCATCCTCTGGCCCCTGGCCCAGATCGTGATCTCAAGCTTTAACGGCAACCAGGGCTCCTATATCAGTATCGGCGGCGAATATAAGTTTTCGCTCAAACATTTCACCTACCTCTTCGAGCAGACCTATTTCTGGAACTGGGTAGGCAACACCATCGTCGTCGCCGTAGCCACGGCCCTGCTGACGCTGCTGATCGTGTCCTTCACCGGCTACGCCTACTCGCGTTTCCGCTTCAGCGGCAGAAAAGCGTCACTGATGACAATCATGCTCCTGCAGACCGTGCCGACCTTCGCCGGCATCACGGCCTTTTACACCCTGCACTCGATCGTAGCCGCAGTCATCCCCGGCTTCACCCGCCAGCTCTTCCTGATCCTGATCTACGCCGGTGGCGGCATCGCATCCAACACCTTTATCCTCAAAGGCTACATCGACGGAGTGTCCACGGAACTGGACGATGCCGCCCGCATCGACGGCTGCGGCAATCTCCAGGTCTACCGGCTGATCATCATGCCCATTGCCCGCCCCATGCTGGCCATCATTGCCCTCTGGTCCTTTATCGGCCCCTTCCTGGACTACATGATGCCCAGCATCCTCTTGAACGATCCCAGGAGCTATACCCTGGCTACGGGCCTGCATACTTTAATCAATGACCAATACAATATGCAGCAGCCGGCCTTCGCCGCCGGCGGCCTGTTGACAGCTATCCCTATCGTTATCTTATTTATCGCATTGCAAAAAGAACTTGTCTCTGGCTTGTCCAGCGGCGCCGTCAAGGGTTAAGGAGGTAATTTTTATGAAAGTTGAATTAGCCAATATCGGCAAAAAATATGAAGGACGTGAAAGCTTTACCATCAGGAATATTGATCTCGTGATTGAAAGCAATCAGTTTTGCGTCATTCTCGGCCCCTCAGGCTGCGGCAAAAGTACTTTGCTGCGCATGATTGCCGGCCTCAACTCGATTACGGAAGGTGACCTGCTCTTTGACGGCAAACGCATGAACCGGGTAGAGCCGAAAGACCGCGACATCGCCATGGTATTTCAGTCCTACGCCCTCTATCCCCACATGACAGTCTACGAGAACATGGCCTTTTCCTTAAAAATGGCCAAAGAGCGCAAGACGCTGATCCACGAACGTGTGCTGGAGGCAGCCAGGACGCTGCAGATCGAGGAATATCTTTACTCGAAACCGTCGGAGATCTCCGGCGGCCAGCGGCAGCGGGTCGCACTGGGCCGGGCCATGGTAAGAAAACCGGCTGTCTTCCTCATGGACGAACCCCTGTCAAACCTCGACGCCAAGCTGCGTGAGCACATGCGTGTGGAACTGGTGCGCCTGCATCAGGCACTCAACACCACGTCAATCTATGTCACCCATGATCAGACCGAAGCCATGACCATGGCGGATATAATTGTCCTGCTCGACCAGGGCAAGGTGCAGCAGGTCGGACCCCCGTCCGAGTTTTATCAAAAACCCGCCAACCTCTTTGTCGCCGGTTTTATCGGCTCGCCAACGATGAATATTTTCAAAGGCCGCATGGAGCAGGGACTTTTCCGTAGCGAAAACGACCTGATCCTGGTGGAGCCGAATGCAGAAGATGCGCGCAAGCTCAAAGCTTATGAAGGCAAGGCAGTCTGTATGGGTATCCGCTCCGAACGCTTCAATGCCGGCAAGGCGGAAAAAAACGGCATCACGGTTAAGATTGATGTCATTGAGATGCTGGGCAAGGAACAGCTGCTTTACTGTAAATTCCCCGACGGACAGGAAGTGATAATTTCCGAACCCGGCCACTTTGAATACGGACTGAATGAAGACCACAACTTCAATTTCGACATAGACGGCCTGCACTTCTTCGACGCCGAAACAACAATGAGAATCAACTAAAGCGGTGCCAGCAGCTGCCCGGCAACAAAAGAAAAAAAACACACAGAGGTGAACATATGACTGTCGATACTCTATATCCGGTTCAGGATGAAAAATACAATTACAAGGAGCTCCGCAGGGGCCGCAAAAGCGGCGTGCTCCTGCATATCAGCAGTCTGCCTTCGCCTTACGGTATCGGTACTATGGGCGACGCAGCCCGCGATTTCATCGATTTTCTCGTGCAGGCAGGGCAGTCCTACTGGCAGATTCTCCCGATCGGGCCGACCGGCTACGGAAACTCACCCTATCAGAGCTTTTCCACCCGGGCAGGCAACCCCTATCTGATCGATATCGACCTCTTAATCCAGGATGGTCTTTTGAAAAAAGAAGAAGTTGAGCAGTTTGATTTCGGCAGAGACGCAGAGAAAGTCGATTTTTCACTGATGTGGGAGAATAGACTGACTCTCTTCCGCCTGGCCTGGGGGCGTTTACGTGACATTAAAGACCAGGCACTGTATGGGGAGTTTGAGCAATTCAGAGAGGCCGAAGGTGAGGACTGGCTGGAAAAATACGCAGTTTTTATGAGTATAAAAAGTGCACATGGCGGTGCCAGCTGGACTGACTGGCCGGACGATCTCAGACGGCGCAATCCGGTGAGACTGGCTGAATTCATGGAAGCTAACCAGGAAGAGATCGAGTTCCATGAGTTTCTGCAATTTCTCTTTTTCCGGCAATGGGAGCGCCTGCATAGCTATGCAGGCAACTCCGGCATTGAAATAATGGGTGACCTGCCGATTTATGTAGCCGGAGATTCAGTGGAGGTCTGGACCGAACCGGAGCTTTTCCAGATGGATGCAGACCTCAACCCGACTTTTGTCTCCGGCACACCGCCCGATGATTTCACCGATGGCGGCCAGCTCTGGGGCAGCCCGCTCTTCAAATGGGAGACCCACGAGGCTGACGGCTATAAATGGTGGATCGACCGCATACGTTTTCAAATGCGTTTTTATGACATGCTGCGTCTGGACCACTTCCGTGGTTTCGAATCCTACTGGGCGGTGCCCTACGGCGATTCTACAGCCCGCCGTGGCCAGTGGGTCAAAGGACCCGCCGACAAGCTTTTCGACGCGATAAAAGCTGAACTGGGCGATTTGCCCTTGTTTGCTGAGGACCTGGGCTACATGACCAAAGAGGTGAGCGACTTCCGCGACCGCACCGGCTTCCCCAGCATGAAAGTACTGCAGTTTGCTTTCAACCCCAATGATCTCAGCAACTATCTGCCGCACAATATGGTGGAAAACGCGGTGCTTTACACAGGCACTCACGATAACGACACCATTCTGGGCTGGAAGGAAGAAGCGGCCTCAGAAGAGGAACTTGCCTTCGCTAAACAATATCTGGGCCTGAATGATGAAGAAGGTTTTGTCTGGGGTATGCTGCGCGGCGCGGCGACAACAGTTGCCAATACCGTCATCTTTCAGATGCAGGACCTGCTGGAGCTGGACAATAGAGCCCGCATGAACGAGCCTGCCACCCTCGACGGGAACTGGGAGTGGCGCATGAAAAGTGGTGTTTTAAGCCCGGAACTGGCACAAAAACTGCGCGAGCTGACCCGGATCAGCGGCCGTCTGGCGGTGCCAGGCACCTAAGTTGTTAAGTTATTCAAGCGGCCGCCAGCCAGCTGCCACAGAAAACGCCGGCAGACTGTCAGATTAAAATAAAGACCGGAGAGCATCCGCTCTCCGGCTTCTATCCCAAACAAAATAAATCAGCAACTGCAGCTGAATCTCTACTTGCCGAAGATCCCTCTGGCCTTGTCCAGCAGGCCGCCATCCTTGCCGTCGCCGCCATCCAGCTTCAGCTTAGCTTTCACGCCGGCAACAACAGACTCGATCTGCTCATCCGGCAGGTCCACCCCCAGTACGTCCTCAATAGCCTTCACAGGGTTTTCCTTAAACTTGGCACCGAACTTCTCGTCGTCCTTTACCTTTTTCACTATGTCATCGATCTTTGCCTTAATATCCATAATATCTCCAGTCCTTTCTACAAGTCCAAATTTCTAGCTGCCTATCATAAGCAGCAGAGAAGGGCTGCCCTCGCTTCGAACTTTCTTCATCCAGCTGCCGCTGACTTAGGAAAAATCACCGGCTATGGCACGTTTGACCAGACGGCTGGTCCCCAGACGCGTGGCGCCCAGTTCAACGAATTTTACAGCATCAGCAAAGCTGGAAATACCACCGGCAGCCTTGATGCCGACACCCTCACCCACATGCTTTTTCATCAGCGCAACAACGTCAAAGCTGGCGCCGCCGGAAGCAAAGCCGGTCGAGGTTTTAATAAAGTCCGCACCGCTGTCCGTGACCACTTCGCAAAGACGAATAATTTCTTTCTCCGTCAGTTCGCTGCTCTCAATAATTACTTTCAGGACTCTATCCATCACTGCCTCCCTGACCATGGAAATTTCTTCCTCAACACAATCAAAGAGGCCATCCTTGACCCAGCCCAGGTTAATGACCATGTCGATTTCCGAGGCGCCGTTTTCCAGGGCATTTTCAGCCGCAAAAACTTTAGTTTCAGCTGTGTCATAACCATTGGGAAAACCAATCACAGTACAGATAGGCAGTTCATTATCCACGTAATAAACCGCCTCCTCAACGTAAGAAGCGGGGATGCAGGCGGACGCGCAGCCGAAATTCATGGCATCATCCAAAATTTCTTTGATTTCATCCCAGCTGCTGGTCGGTCGCAATAAAGTGTGATCAGTAATGGCCAAAATACCTTTAATATCCATTTGAGAGTTAACTCTCCTTCCAAAGATGATTTAAAGTCTTGTGCATGTTTAATAGGCATTATGCCACGAGTATTCCTGCATTTCGGTGATTAATGTTAAAAACACGACTGGCTACTACTATTTGCTCCTAGGGAATAGCCGGATCAGGTGATCAACAGGTCAAAAACATAGCCAGCGGTCGCCACGAAGAAGCCGGTCTTGTTACAGATACGTCAGCTTTAGCCCCAATCGCAGATCTCCCCAAAATGCAAAAAGCCTGCGATCCAGTGACCACAGGCTTTTTCTTTTGGTGGGTACTACTGGACTTGAACCAGTGACCCCTTGCGTGTGAAGCAAGTGCTCTCCCGCTGAGCTAAGCACCCGATTTTGGTGACCCGTACGAGAATCGAACTCGTGATTCCGCCGTGAAAGGGCGGTGTCTTAACCGCTTGACCAACGGGTCTTATGGTAGCGGCAGTTGGACTTGAACCAACGACACTCCGGGTATGAACCGAATGCTCTGGCCAACTGAGCTATGCCGCCATAACTGGGTGCTTTATTGCAAACGCTTAATGATGATATCAACATCAACTGCGATTGTCAAATTAATTTCACGAAATATCTGCAGAAAAATTATGCCCGCAGATGAATCTTCGCGAAAGCAGCACTCTCAAATTGCTAGCTCCTATAATACCTGTAAAAAAGAAAAGTTTAAAGGAGAAAAATCTCATTCTGCCGCTGGAAATTGCAATGATATTTCAACTTTTGACTCTACTCTGTTATACTCAGAGTGCACCGTTAGTGAAACGGGCAGAGGTAGTTGACACAGAAGCGTCTTGTCTGATAATATATCGAAGCGTTCGAAAACTCGAACACCCAATTGTGCGGAACTAACTCAGTGGTAGAGTGTCACCTTGCCAAGGTGAAAGTCGCGAGTTCGAATCTCGTGTTCCGCTCCACAGCTTGGCCGGGGGCTAATGGGCCGCCGGCCATTTTACATAAAACGGTACCATAGCCAAGCGGTAAGGCAGAGGTCTGCAAAACCTCTATTCCCCGGTTCAAATCCGGGTGGTACCTCCAGAAATTAAAAAGGTTCGCTCCTGCCGGAACGGACCTTTTTTTATAAGTAAAACTCAGCTGCCTAACTTGCAGGTCCATCTCGCGACGACATCCTGATCGAAAACCCGACAAGTTAGATACCTGACACCATTTTTTCCACTTTTTACTATATAATGTACTTAAGATTATAGAAAATTCTATAAAAGCATGGTGAAATGCACTATAGAAAGTGTTGGTTGACAAATAATTAAATCTTCGAGCCTTTTTGACTAAGGGAAACTATGCCATTAAGGCCTAGGTCTATGAACCTACAGGGCAGTGGAAGAAATTAAGTTGCCTCCCGGATTGGAAAGAAGATACAAAGGAGGTTTAATTAATGACAGACACGACAAAAGTGATCCAGACCGTATGTGGACAGTGTATGAACGGCTGTTCCATAAAAGTCACGGTGAAAGACGGCAAAATTCAAAAAATCGAAGGCGTGGATAATGACCCCAGAACCAAGGGTGGCATATGCGCTAAATCGATTTCAGGAAAGCAATTAACGACAGACCCGAAACGTCTCAAGTATCCTGTCCGAAGAGCAGGTGAAAGAGGCGAAAACAAGTGGGAAAGAATCAGCTGGGACGAAGCTTATACTGAAATTGCCCAACGTTTCAATAAGATAAAAGAAGAGCATGGTCCAAGAGCGGTCGGTTTTTACAACGGTCAGGCTTCCGGCTGGGATTTCAACTATCAAATGTATCAAAGACTTGCTCACTCCTTCGGAACAGATACGGCGTGGGGAACATCAGAGTGTTTTGTGCCCAGACTTATAGGTCAGGCTATGACTTATGGCGGCATGCCGCTTTATCCGGACTATGAAAACGCTAATATGATCGTACTATGGGGCCGGCAGCCAACGAACTCAAGTCCGACCTGTACACACTTCATCTTTGACGCTCAGGAAAGAGGAGCGAAATTAGTATCGATTGACCCGCTGAGAAACTTTATGTCCGCTAAGGCAGATGAGTATATCAGAATTGAGCCGGGAACCGACCTGGCCTTAGCCTTAGCTATGATCTACGTCATCATTGAAGATGACCTATGGGACAAAGAAATAGTCAATAAATATTCTAATGATCCGGGTCTGGAAAAACTGAGAGAACACGTCAATGGCGGGAATAGTGATGGTATTACCTATACACCGGAGTGGGCTTCCGGCATTACAGGGATCCCGGCAAAGACAATCCGCGACTTCGCCAGAGATCTAGCGAAAACCAAGGGAGTATGCATTGTAACCGGACATGGTCTGGAAGGACGCATCAACGTTACACAAACTGCAAGAGCAATAGCGATATTAAGGGTGATTACTGCTAATATTGATGCTCCCGGCGGAGATGTCATGACAGACATGTCTCCAAAGTTAAATGCTAAATTTACCTTAAATCATCTCGTCAATCCGGAGGAAAAATCACCGGAATTTATCCGGCTTATGAACGTTCCCTCTTATAATCCGCCGGAATCTACCTGGCCGCTAAACTTTGCCATGCAGGGATGTATACCAACTCCTGATGCAATGAGAATGATTGACGAAGGGAAGACCAAGGCAGGAATCATCCAGTCATCCAACCCGGCTGTGATGCTCGGCAATGCCCCGGCCGCCATGGAAATCATTAACAAGCTTGAATTTATCGTCGTGGTGGATCCTTATATATCAAAAACAGCAAGAGATGTCGCAGATATCGTACTGCCGGCCGCCATATATCTGGAAAGAACAGAACCTACTTTCTTCCAGTATGAACGCTGGCTGCCATATATGAGATTTAGAAGACAATGCACATCGTATTACGAAGCGCTGCCGGACTGGTTAATTTGCATCAGACTGGCACATGCGCTTGGTCTGGGCGAATACTTCCCGACAGAAGATCTTGAATACTGGACGAATTTACTTCTGGAACCGTCCGGAATCACCTACGAAGATATAACTACCAATCAGTGGGTTTTCCATAGCGACATAGAGTATAAAAAATATAAGAAAGAAGGCTTTGGCTGCCCGGGAGGTGTAGCCAATATCTATTCAGTAGTTTTCGAGCAGATGGGCTATGAACCGCTGCCCCGTTACTATGAAGGCTCGGAGAATACCCGTTCCACTCCTGAAATTGCCAAAGATTATCCCTATACTGCCTTCACCGGAAGACCCAATGCTATCTATGTTCAGGATCAGGGCAGAACCCTTCCCTGGCTGAGAGAAATTGCAAGCGAACCCTATGCTATGGTAAATACACTGGATGCAAGGGAGCAAGACATCAAAAGTGGAGACTGGCTGCAATTAGAGTCTCTCAGAGGAAAAATTACCATCAAGGCTGAAGTAACCAATAAAGTAGGCAAAGGAATGATCTATTGCCCCGGTGGCTGGGAAAATGCCAACTATAACATACTGGGTATAGATGAGGATACATGTCCAATTTCTAGTCAAGCCAACTATATGACTTGTCTGGTGAGCATGAAGAAAATAGACAAAGTTTTAGAGGAGGCAAACTGATGAGTAAAAAATCAATTTTATTCGATATAAACAGATGCATGGGTTGTAACTCATGCCAGCTTGCATGCAAACAGGAAAACGACCTGGCACCTCACAATATTGAAGATGCTCTGGCAGGGAACTGTCCTACCTGGAGAAAAGTCATTGAGATTGAACAGGGCGAATATGGTGAAGAACAAATCAACTATGTGTCGCTGGCCTGCATGCATTGTGCTGACGCTCCCTGTGTTATGGCTTGTCCTACAGGAGCACTCTTTAAGGATTCTGAGGATGGCAGGGTTTTGGTTGATCAAAGCAAATGCATAGGCTGTAGAATGTGTCTGCAAGTTTGCCCCTTTGGAATCCCGCAATACGACTTCAATGATTTAATGCAAAAATGTGATCTTTGTTTGAAAAAATTAAGCGAAGATGAAAATGCGCTGCCGGCTTGTGTCGCAGCTTGCCCATCAAAGGCACTAAGCTATGGCGATACTAATGTTCAAAGTCAGAATATGCAAAAAAAGGCAGCAGCTAAATTTATTTTAGCTACGGATAAACCTTACGCGACATTGTTTTGATTAAATCCGGACAATTCAGCTTGAATACGAGGCCTTAGAAATAAGGCCTCCTGTTCATTAAAGGCGGTGGAAATCTTGAGGAACTCAGTAAGTATTATAGGCAACGGAACGGCAGCATTGGAAGCTATTCAAGCCTTAAGAAATGAAAATTATCAGGGCGAAATAAATCTGATTTCAGATAAAGAAGAGCCGGCATATAATCCGATGCTGACCAGCTACTATGTAGCAGGGCGCATTGATTATGATGACCTCTTCTTCAAAGGCAATAACCTGGATTTTTATGAAAAACATCAGGTTAAGCTGCATTTAGGATCTCCGGCAGCAGAACTTGACGCTGATAACCATTTAATTAGAACCGAAGCAGGTAAAACAATTGAATATGACAAGTGCCTGATAGCGACAGGAGCCAGTCCTTTTATTCCAAAGATTGCAGGGGCTGATCTGGACAATGTATACACTATGCGCACTTTAGAAGATGCTCTTAAGCTAAAAGAAGCTCTGAAAAAATCGCCGCAATCTGCCATAGTCGTCGGTGCTTCAATGGTCGGCATTAAGCTGGTTGAGCTACTGAACGATGCCGGTCTTCATGTTACTTTAGCTGATCAGGCCAGCTGTATGTTTCCTCTCAGCGCTTCAGAGGGATGTTCCTGTGTAATTGAGGGGCTGGTCACCCGAAAAGGAGCAGACCTGTTGTTTGAAGCCGGGCTGGCAGGAATAGAAAAAACTGATAGTGGAATCAGGGCCGATTTTGGAACTGCCGGCACATTAGAGGCGGATATAATCGTAGTTTGTATTGGTGTGAGGCCAAATCTGGGCTTTGTTAACAGAGAGCAAATCGATATTGACAGAGGAATCCTGATTAATGACCATATGCAGACAAGTAATCAGGATGTTTATGCTGCAGGAGATGTGTCACAGGGAATGAACCTGCTGACGGGTAAAAAAGAAATTATCGGTCTGTTAGCTAACGCCAGATATCAGGGCAGAACTGCCGGAAGAAATATGGCCGGCACAGAGGATACTTATGCAGGAAATATTCCTCATAATATTACACATTTTATGGATGTTGTCTTCACCGGACTAGGTGATGTTCATCTTGGCAACAGAAATGAAATTAAGCAAACAGAAGATTCCTACGTTAATTTAGTGTGGCAGGATGACAAGTTAGTCGGAGTAAATATACTCGGTGACAGCTGTCAGTACATTGGGATAATTAAAACTGCAATGGAAAAAGAGCTGCTTAAGGGTTCCTATCTGGATTCCAGTCAGCTATCCTCAGAGAAGCTCAGTGATGACTTGCTTATGAAATACTATAGCGGTGCCGGCCGTTAGACTATAGCGGTGCCAGGCACCTAAGTTGTTAAGTTATTCATTAAAATGGTATAGATTAGCGGTGCCGGGCTATAGCGGTGCCAGGCACCACTAACGTCCATAAATATAATCACTCAAAAAAGCGCTGCCGTCAGTTATACCCGAAGAATACCAGAATAAAGGCGACGACAGGTCTGTATTGAAGTTCCAGGCCTCTCCCTGCCGATCAAAGACATAGCTGTACTTGCCGTCATCGGTCTTCAAAATCAGCTGTTCGCCTTCATAGACATAGCTGCCATAACCCAGATAACTGCTGAGCGGTGACAGGGACAACAAGAAGTCACCGCTGTCAAAAAGCTGCAGGACGGCATAGTCCATATCATCCTGACCCTGCCAGACGTAGCGGTGAAGCAGCTGACCCATGCCTTCCTCTAAGCCTGTTTCGGGCCAGTCGCTGTTCACGAGTAAGGCATCATAAGCGGAGAAATCCGATACATAGGACTTATCGGTTTCAGCAATCAGGAAGTATCCGCCCATTACGGCATCACCGGTACCATTTTCAAGCGAACGGAGAGCAAGAATCATCGTATCTTTTTCATCAGTATAAGTACCTACAATCTCAAAGTAGTCGGCACTGCTGCCTGTGATCACGTAGCTGACGAATACAGTATTCTTTGAAAAGAATTCCTCCGTATATGCTTTTGCCTCTTCTAAGAAAGCCGGCGAAGCTTCATCTGCCGCATCTAAATCGAAGAAGGCCGACATTTCCCGGCAAAAGCTGTCTAAATCATCCCGGCTGTCAAGCTTAAGAAGGGGGACCAGGCGTTTCCATGTTCCAGACGGCCTTTCAATGTCGCGATTTACAGCCAGATCTACCATGGCATCATATCCCGCCTCCGAATAGCCGACCGGTGAGGCATAAGTCCGGAAGTGCATTTCCTCATTAAAATCAGGATCTTTAGGCAGCGGATCCGAATCGCCCTGCATGAGCAAATTGCCGTCTTCCAGAAGCAGCAATCCGCTCTCCGGAAGCTCCTGCCCCCTATAGGGGCTTTTGCTCACACAGAGATGACCCTCGTCCAGAAAGAGTCTGTAATCATAAACCAAGCGACCTGACAAAGCGTATGAGACCTTCTCCGCATAATCGTAGACGACAATATGATCATCTACTATGCCTGAACCAAAGCTGACGGTGGAACAAAGTTCCGGCCTGCCGTCCCCTGTCAGATCACAAAAGAAGACATCCCAGACGGGCATGCCATTGTAAAGCACTTCAACCTTGTCTCCACTGACAGCTTCCACTCTGTCAGCTGTCCAGCGAAAGACAACTCCCGGGAATTCCGCCAGGCTGGTCTCCATGCTCTCGGGCCAATAATCCACAGCCAGAACATTGAGCCACTCCACAGCCTCAGCCGCCGTCACCGGCGGATTGCTGCCCTCCGGGTCACTCTCGCCGGCCGTGGGATCGCCGGGTTCGGTCGGCACGGCTTCCTTGGGATTTGTCAGGAAAGCTATGCCCAGAGCGACTGAGGCGATCAGCGCCAGCAGGATAATCCAGAAGGCGGGCTTCCTGTAATTCAGCACAGACCTGATCCTCTCCTTAACAGCCAGCTCACCAAAGGCAAGCGGGCAGCTCATGACAGAGCGGTGGCTGACGCTGCCGGCCAAAAGCGCCTGCGAATAGGCCAGACGCTCTTCCTTTTCCATGGAGCGGATAATCTTCTCGTCACAGGCGACCTCGATGTCCCGGCACAGCAAAACATAGGCCAGCCAGAAAAGCGGATTGAACCAATAGATTGCAAGCAGCAGGAAAGCCAAGGGTTTCCAGAAATGGTCACCGCGGGCCAGGTGGGCCCGCTCATGGGCCAGAACCGGATCCTTCTGCTCCGGATCCATACCCGAAGGCAGGTAAATACGGGCTTTGAACAGGCCCAGAATGAAGGGCGTGTCGATCTCATCAGAGATCCATATATTATCTTCCAGCCGGATCGAAGTTCTGAGCTTTCTCTTCAGCCGCCAATAAGACAGGAAAGCGTAAAGCAGGAGCAGGGTCATGCCGGCCAGCCAGATACAGGCCGCCAGACGGGTCCGGATTTGCAGGGGATTAACTCCGGCAGCGGGCGTGGGCGACAGCGATTCCTGAATCCGCGGATTAACAAAGCTGTTCACAGCCGGAATGCCGCTATGGATTTCCGGCTTTTCCGCAAAGAGAATCTCAGGCGACACGGTTTCCACACTGGGAACAAGACTAAGCTTGCTCTCGATCGAAAAGGGAAAGATCAGGCGCAGAGCCAGCACAGCCCAGAGCAGAAAAGTCAGCCGCCGCGGCGCCTTTTTCAAAAGCAGGCGCAGGACTAAAATGGCCAGAATCAGCCAGCCGGCCGTGATGCTCATGTTGAGAATTTTCAGGAATAAGCTATCCATCAATCAGGCCTCCTCCGCTGCCTCTTCAATCATTTTCTGAATCTGGCTGATCTCCTCCGGCGACAAAGCCTTGCGCCTGGTGAAGGCGGCGATAAAAGCCGGCAGTGAACCGTCAAAGCTCTCTTCGACAAACAAGGTACTCTGCATAGCATCATATTCCTGGCGAGAAATAACTGAGGAAACTATGCCGTCCTCATTCTTGAACAATCCCCGGTCAATCAGCTTACGCAAAACGGTGTAGGTCGTAGACCGCTTCCAGTCCAGCGCCTCCTCGCAAAGCTTAACCAGCTCCCGCGAATGCAGGGGCTCATTATTCCAGATAATATCCGCGAAACGGGACTCAACCTCACCCAGCCTGATCATTGCCATTGCTAAACTCCAATCCGGTCTATTGACTATAGACTAAATCCAGTCTATTCCCGATAGACCGGCATGTCAAGCATCAAAACTCAGGCCACCTGCTCAAACTGACCGTTATGGTCGTTAATGGGGCCACCTTAGCGGTAGCCGGCACCGCTAATACCACTGATATAGATACATTTTTTAAGCAATATGAAAGAAATTAATAAACAACCACAGAAAGAACAGTTTTTCTTTGTCTGGTATTTTCATTGCATATTTTCTGTGATGATGATAGATTTCTTTTCGGGAATGAAGTTCTCCCTTAACCTTGAATAGGTTAAAACCGCTATTAAGCTGATGACTTCTGCGCAATTGTATACGCAGAAAGATTTAGCTTTTTGCGTCATGAGGGAGGTAACTTTATGATCACATCGCTGGCTCTAGTATTTTTGCTTGGCTTGTCTTTAGCTGAGATTTTTCGAAAAATAAAATTACCACGTATTATCGGCCTGCTGTTAACGGGGATAATTCTTGGTCCTTACGTACTTGACTGGCTTGATCCGTCGCTGCTTTCCATATCCCCGGAATTAAGACAAATAGCTCTCATTATTATTTTGCTGAAGGCGGGACTTTCTCTTGATTTGACTGACCTGAAAGCTGTAGGACGCCCTGCGGTCATGATGGCTTTTGTCCCTGCCAGCTTTGAAATTTTCGCTTACGTCCTTATTGCTCCCGCCTTGTTAGGCGTTAACAGATTGGAAGGAGCGATTTTAGGATCTGTTCTCGCTGCAGTTTCACCGGCAGTTGTTGTACCTAAAATGCTTCAGCTGATGGAAGACGGCTATGGCACAAATAAAAAGATCCCCCAGCTTATACTGGCAGGAGCATCCGCCGATGATATTTTTGTCATTGTCTTGTTTTCCACTTTTATAGGAATTGCTCAAGGAAATAGTGCCAGCATTTTAGATTTGCTAAATATCCCCATATCTATTGGCTCCGGCATTCTTTTAGGAGTCATAGCCGGTTTTTGTCTCTATTTCTTTTTTGAAACAGCTTATGCAAAGGAAAATTATGTTAGAAATAGTATGAAGGTCGTAATTATACTAGGGGTTGCCTTCCTACTAATGGCGATTGAGGATTGGGCCAAAAGCAGGCTGGCGATTTCCGGCTTGCTCGCCATTATCAGCATGGCAGCTGTGTTAAAAGCTAAAAGCATTCCTTTTGTTTCAGAAAGGTTGTCAGAAAAATTCGGAAAACTCTGGTTAGCGGCAGAAGTAATCCTTTTTGTTATGGTTGGAACCGCAGTAGATATAAACTATACGATGAAAGCCGGCCTGCCTGCTATCCTCATGATCTTTCTGGCTTTGATTTTCCGCTCCTTTGGAGTTGTGTTATGTCTTATAGGCACGGATTTGACCTGGAAAGAGCGCCTGTTCTCTGTAATCGCCTATTTGCCCAAAGCAACAGTGCAGGCAGCTATCGGAGCTGTGCCCTTAGGGCTGGGCTTACCTTGCGGACAGATTGTCCTGTCTGTGGCTGTATTAGCTATTCTCATTACAGCACCACTAGGAGCACTGGGAATGAACATAAGCTATAAAAAGCTCCTCCACAAGTCAGCAGATTAGCGGTGCCAGGCACCTAAGTTGTTAAGTTATTGGCCAGATAGAATTTAGTTGGAGACGTGCGTTGCCAAAATTAGAGCTGCCTGCCACCGCCAATAGCAGAAATCTTCCAATCGCCAGTGCCAAGAAGCAGCTTCTTTAGTATAATTAACCATATCTGTTCAAACATAATCGAATAAAAAGTCAAAACTACAGAGGAGCGTGAACCATGGCACTATTTTCAAAGAAAAATTGTGATGTCTGTGGCGGAAAAATCGGCATGCTGGGAAATCGCAAGCTGGAAGACGGCAATCTCTGCAAAGATTGCGCCAAACAGCTTTCGCCTTATTTCAGCGACCGCAAACGCAGTACTGTCGCGGACATCAAAGAACAACTGGCATATCGAGAGGCAAATAAGGCAGATGTTGCCGCCTTCAACGTTACCCGCACACTCGGAACGGGTACCAAGGTGCTGCTGGATGAAGATGCGGAAAAGTTCATCGTCAGCTCGGCCAAGCGTTGGCAGGACGGAAACCCTGATGTCCTGAACTTTTCCCAGGTCACCGGCTGCCTGGTCGACATCGATGAAACACGCAATGAAATAATGCAGACAGACAGTGAGGGAAAGGAAAAGAGCTATACTCCCCCGCGTTATGAACATGATTACGACTTTTACATAACGATTCATGTCAATCATCCTTATTTTGACCAGATCCGTTACCGGCTCAACAGCTCATCCATCACGGTCGAAGCTCCCACAGGACGTATGATGATCCAGGGCGGAGCCGACGTCGGCCGCAGAAGCGTTGCTTACCGCGAGCACGAGAATCTGGCACAGGAAATCAAAGATGTACTGACCCAGGTGCGCCAAACGGTGCGCGACAATGTAGCAGCCGCCAACGCCCCCAAACAGGCAGTGACCTGCCCCTTCTGTGGCGCAACCACAACTCCGGACGCCCAGGCCGCTGTGAATTCTGCCAAAGCGCCATAAACAGCTAGCCCCAAAACGCGAAAGTCAGCTAAAAACTGAGCAGGGGGGTCTCAACATGAGGCACCCCCTTTTTGCAGCATACTGTAATCTCATTCCTCCAGTAGCCGGCCCCGCAATCTGTGCCCTGACACTGCCTGGAATTTTATTCCGCACGAGGAGGCGGCCATGGAAATATTTCATCTGACACACGACGATTATCAGACTTCCCGCTGGAGCGGCGGCACGACAACTTGCCTTTATCTCTATCCCTCCAACGGCGACTATCCGAGCAGGCGCTTTCGTGTCAGAATCAGCTCGGCTGTGATCGAGCTGCCCGAGAGCGACTTTACACCCCTAGAGGGAGTCACCCGCTTTATTACACCGCTTGCGGGCGGCTTCACGCTGACTCACGGCGACGGCGACGGCAAGGTCATGTCTCCTCTCGACCGGCCCTATAGGTTCAGCGGCGACCTGCCCACCCACTCGGTCGGGCGCGCTACTGACTTTAATCTGATGCTAAAGGACACCACAGGCGACATGACAGTTGAGCAGGGACAGCTTCGCGCCCGCCCGGGCCTCAACGCCTATTACACAATCGAGACCTGCAAAATCACCTGCGGCGACCAGCTATTCGACATGCAGGCCGGTGAGCTTCTCCTTGTTTTCACAGACACCGGCCTGACCCTGAGCTCATCAAAGGGTCCGGTTATCTGCTGTTATGCCGCCCTAATGGTGCCAGGCACCTAACTTATTAACTCAACTTTCCCACTTGTGGGAAGACTTATGAAGCTTGAAAAATGAATATAATCACGCAATCAACTGCAGATGTTCTTTGAGGGAAAGCGGCAAAGCATCCATGAACCGGTCAATAAGCTGCTGAGCTTGTGAATCAGTCAAGACCGGAGACTGTCTAAGCACATCGATCATGGTATTAATGAGTAGTCTAACAGCATTTACATACTCTATATCTTTGACCTCATCACAAAATAGGAAGAAGATTTCACCCCACGTTTTCTCGTCATGAGCAATCCGAACAGATTCAGCAATCATCATGTAACGTAAGAAAACAATGGATGTAGTAGCGACCTGTGCATCATAGGAGCGGCCCTGAGACTCTTTACCAAGCGCCAGATATGACTTGCACATTTTGAAGAAAACTTCAATGTCCCAACGCTTACCATAGATTCTCACTGCTTCCTCATTGCTGATCTTTGTATCAGTACAAAGAATGGCAAGCCAGGCCTTGTTTTTACGGTTAGTGTTTCTTACAAAGATTAATCTTGCTTTGATCCACTCGTCACAAGAGCTGTTCCTTTTTGCTCTTACACTGATGTTGGCTGAACCGATTATCGGATTTAAGGGATCTTTATTCTTATCAATCCGGCTGTAAATGTCCTTGATGTTTCGCCATTTGCCATTGAAGCCATAGTGAATCATTTCAGTAACGCGTACCATGCCAATGACGTCACGATCCATATCTTTAATAGCCGCCACCATCTTGGGCATTGTATACCAACTGTCGAACAGAACGTATTTTGCCGGAATCTTTCTGACTTGCTTTAAAAGATCCAACAAGACATCAGTCGTATTAGACTGGGCCAAAAGGCGACGCTTGTAGGCTTGAGATCTCTTGTCACAAGCTTTGACAGGATGAAGAACATTAGCTTCCTTAGCTGAACTCAACAGACGAAAATTAACAGGGACAAATGAACTTCCGTCTGTCCAGCCAACCGTTAACATCCTGTAGCCTTTCTGGTATTTATGGCTGGTATGGTCATAAAAACGACTTAATAGTTCAACCTTTTTACTGCGGTTCTTGCAAAACGGTGAATCATCGATTACCAGTGCCGTTGCTCTTTTGTCGTCTGTCAAAGAATTGAGGAAGGCTACCAGCTTAGTTGCTACAGCAAGTAAAAACTTCTCCCAGTGGAAAGACTGCTGATTTAGGAAGCGGTAAACAGTATTTTTAGCGAAAGGTATTGAAGTATCCGTTTCCAGTGTTCGCCACAGGTTTCTATGTTTAAAAATGAGACTAAACAATGTTTTAAGTAGGATCATGCAACTAAATCCGCTCTTTTTATAAAATCCGCATCTTTTCAACAGTTTAGAGCTAATGTGGCGTTTGAAGAAAAGATTAATTTGTGTATTTAAAGCCTTTTCATTGTAAATTGAATCTGATAGAATACTAGACATGGAAAACCTCCGAAGTGACTGGTATGACTGTGTTTTAGTCGATTCAATTATACCATAACCGAGGTGGTTTTCCTTTATTTCAACCATATTTAGCGTGATTTCTTATATTCATTTTTCAAGGTTCATATGTCTTTTCACAAGTGGGAAAGTTGAGTTATTAAGTTAGGTGCAAAACCTCCGGGTACTCGGGCCTCCGGAGGTTTAAGTAATTCGTTCCTGTTTTCGAGGATGAGATTTTTTAACGCCTACCCTTGATAATCCTGAATATATGCGTAAGCTTCGATTTTTGCATAATCTCGAGATCTGACTTGTAAACGGACCTATGCCAATCTTCAGATTTAGATCTAGAATCCTGTTTTGCTGGCTACAAGAAGAAACTCTGCGGGCTCACTAGAAGGGTTCTCCCAACCATGTAAGAGGTTGGCATCATAGTATGCCATATCCCCTACATGAAGTTTCACATGTTCATGCAGATTCAACTTCAGTATCACTGTACCGGTTAGAATGAACATAAACTCCTCACTATTATGCTTAGCAGGGCTACCAGAGTTCATATGAGGAGGTATATGCATTACTGTTACCTGCATATCGAAGGTTTCGCCGCGCGTTAGGAATTCTTGTATTGCCGCACCTTCTTTATCCTCATGTTGGATAACTGCATATCTTTTATCACGAGGAACAACCAGAAGTGTATGATCTTCTTCTGTTGCGAGGAGAGCTTTGATAGGGACTCCTAGCGATTGAGCAATTTTATATAAGGCTGCTATAGTAATGTTTACTTTGCCATTCTCATAATTGCTCAGAAAAGAAATTGAAAGCCCTGATTTGGAAGAGAGCTCTCTTAATGTCATCTTATTTTCTTTTCGTAAACGCTTAGTATTTAGATAGCTGACATCCATTTAACACCCCTCTTTTATTCACATATGCAATAAATTTTAGATAAATAAACTACATAGCCTTTAACAACCGACTATTTTCACAGAAGAATGGTCTGAAATAGGTTGCTGATCAGCACATCTAGTTTACCATAAATAATCTAATTTTATAAATGAAGAAAATTTCGCGAAAAATGTTTTAAACGAGAACATTTTATGTTAGGATTAGTAATATCGACAAGAAATTTAGAGAATAATGATTATGTTTGTCCACATGTAGTAAACGTAAAGCATACGTTTTAACTAAAAAAATTAAAAATCGAGGAGGTAAAACATGAAAAAACTATTTGCACTTGTTATGGTTTGTGTAATGGTTCTAGGTGGAGTTGCCTGCGCAAACACGCCTGAAGAGAGTAGTGAAGGAAAGATGAAAGTCGCGCTGGTTGTTTCCGGACCGGTAAATGACGGAGGCTTCTGTGCAGGAGCATATGAAGGATTACTGCTTGCCGAGAAAGATTTGGATGTACAAACAGCCTATACGGAAAACGTGGAAATTACAGAAATAGAAGCGGTTTTCACAGACTATGCTTCAGAAGGATACGATCTTATCATTGGTCATGGTTTTCAGTTTGGTGATCCGGCTCTGAAGGTTGGAGCAAAGTATCCGGATACGAAATTTATCTGCACCAATGCTAACGCAAAAAGTGAAAATGTAGCTTCCTATGAATTGGGTGGTAAAGATGGAAGCTATGTGCTTGGAGCTTTAGCAGCTTATATGTCGACCAGCAATAAGATTGGTATGGTTGCAGGCATTGAGGGTCCTTCTCAGATAAAAATCGTAGAGGGATATAAAATGGGTGCTAAAAGCGTAAACCCGGATATAGAAGTATTCTATACCTTTACCGGTTCTTTTACAGATGTTGCAAAAGGGAAGGATGCTGCCACTGCGATGATTGATAGTGGAGCAGATGTGATATCCCACTGTGCTAACCAAGCAGGAACCGGAGCGATAAAAGCTGCAGAAGAAGCCGGTATTATAGCTACAGGCAACAGTCTTGATCAATATGAGCTATCTCCTGATACTATCATCTGTAGTGATATATGGTCTACCCCCGGGTTGATTAAGTCAGCCGTGCAGGATGTACAGGAAGATGAATTTGTTGGCGGCTTCCATGAGCTTGGAATGGCTGCAGGTATGATAGATATTGGACCTTATCACAATTTTGAGGATAAAATTCCGGAAGATGTGAAAGATAATATTGCGAATCTGATCAAAGATATTAAAAATGGTGATTTTGAAGTGCCTTCAGTTTCTCAATTGACTGATTAAGTTATAAATAATGATGTTGCCCTTCTATCGAAGGGCAACATGATCCTTACCTTTCTACTTATTTGCCCACAAACTATCTTTAGGGATTCCTGGTATTATTTGTAGGTTTTTGCCTATGTAAAGATAAATGGAGGTGTGACGCTGATGGAACTACTGGAAATGAAAAATATTGTAAAAACATTTCCCAATGTTATTGCTAATAATGATATAACTTTTCGTGTAAAGGTCGGAGAAATACATGCTCTGCTTGGAGAAAATGGAGCTGGCAAAACCACCCTGATGAATATACTTTACGGTTTATACCAGCAAGATTGTGGTTCGATTTTTTGGAAAGGGAAAGAAGTTAGTTTTGCTTCACCTAAAGATGCTATTGTTTCTGGAATCGGTATGGTGCATCAACATTTTACTCTAGTACCAAACATGACTGTTTTGCAGAACATAATTTTAGGATTGAAAGAGGAAGGTTACCCCTTCATTAGAACTGATGATATATCAGAGAACATAAATTCTTTAGCAAAAAGTTATGGCCTAGAAGTCGATGTTGGGAAAATGGTTTCCGAGCTATCCATTGGTGAGCAACAACGTGTGGAAATTTTAAAGGCGCTATATCGTGGCGCAGAGCTGCTTATACTAGATGAACCAACCGCCGTGCTGACACCAGATGAAACCAGCGAGTTTTTTAATATCCTTAGGCGTTTAAAATCTCAAGGGCATTCTGTAATCCTTATTACACATCGCTTGATGGAGATAATGTCCGTGAGCGATAGAGTGACTATTTTGAGAAGTGGTTCTGTCGTGGCTGTTGAAGAGACAGATAAGACAAATTCTGATTCTTTGGCCAATTTGATGATAGGGTGCAATTTACCGGAACAACCTGCCAAACAAGCACATTTTTGTGGCAATAGCAACTCTCCTGTTTTAGAGCTGAACAACATCGAAATAGAGAAGGAGGGGGTATTGCGCCTAGCAGTATCTATGCAAGTATATCCGGGCGAAATAATAGGAATTGCCGGTGTAGATGGTAATGGACAAAAAGAACTAGCAGAAGCCATATGTGGAATACAGGCAGTGTCTCAAGGTCAAATTAGGTTTGAAAATCAAAATATAACGAGCATGACAGTATATAAGCGATATAGAAAGGGAATAGCTTATATACCGGATGATCGACATCACGATGGATTAGTTTTAGACATGAACGTCAGACAGAATTTGATGCTTAGAAGATATAGAATTTCTCCTTATACCAAGCACAGAAGCTTAAATAAAAACAAAATCAATGAGTACTCAAAAATATGTATCGAGAGATATCAGATTAAACCTACTTCCCCGGATACCAAGATGCGCTTGCTGTCAGGAGGAAATCAACAAAAAGCTATTCTCGCTAGAGAGATCTGTAATGAAGCTAAATTAATTGTTGCTTGTCAGCCTACAAGAGGCCTTGACGTGGGTGCTTCCACGCAGGTAAGAAACATATTAGTAGAACAACGCAATCAGGGATCCGGAATTATATTGATCTCCGCAGACCTGGATGAAGTTATGTCTTTGAGCGATCGGGTGGCAGTGATGTTTCGAGGCCGATTTATGGGAATCATAGATTGTGAAGGAGAGACTGATGCACAGTTAATAGGGCGTATGATGGGGGGGCATTCCCTCGAAGAAGGAGAATCATTGCATGCGTAAATACTCAATTCAAACTCTTCGAATATTAACATATATAGTTCTTACATTAGCTCTGGCTGCTTTTTTGATTTTAGGAGCCGGAAAAAATCCTTTGCAAAGTGCTGGAGTATTTGTTCGTGGAATATTTGGAAGTTTTAATGGAATCGCTGAAGTATTGGTGAAAGCTACACCCCTAATTTTAGCAGGACTTGGGATTTCGATTAGTTTTAGAAGTGGTTTCTTTAATATTGGTGCTGAAGGACAACTGTATATTGGCGCGATAGCTTCAACAGTAGTATCCATGCTACCTTTGGGGATTCCTTCGTGGATACACATTATATTAGCGATTGTAGCAGCTTTTTTGTTTGGAGGGATTTGGGCGTTTATTCCAGGTATTCTAAAGGCGAAATTTGGAATATCAGAGATCATTAACACCTTGATGCTTAATTATATTGCATTTAATCTGACGGGTATTCTTGTTCGAGGAGTCATTCAGGATAAAACAGATTACCTTCCTCAATCCCCTGTTCTTCAACTAGAATTGCCCAATATATTTCCTCCGACGCGACTCCATGCGGGGTTTTTGCTAGCCATAATCATAGTCATTTTCATTTGGTGGTTTATGGAGCGCACTCCAGATGGATTTGAGCTTCAAGCTGTAGGCCTAAATAAGCGAGCTGCTGAATGCTTGGGTATTAATGTGGTTAAGAACATTGTCCTTGCATCGTTCCTTGGAGGTGGTTTAGCTGGAATTGCCGGAGCTGGTGAGCTGTTGGGTGTTCAGCATAGACTTTTAGAAGGCTTGGTCGGAAGCAGCGGTAACACTGCAATCCTTGTTGCGCTGATTGGACGAAACAGCCCATGGGGAGTATTAATTGCTTCAGTTGGCTTTGCTGCATTACAAGTCGGAGCAAATACTATGCAGCGACAGATGGGGATTCCGGATGCTATCGTATCTATTTTAATGGGGTTTATAGTGATTCTATTGCTGTGTGATGGACTAATTATGAAACTAGTCAACAGGGTGTTAGTAAAGGAGAAATCATAACATGGATCAAATTTTCTCTATTGCATTTTTAACTTCATTTTTAGGTGCAGCTGTTAGCAGTTCAGCACCTCTCGCGTATGCAGCTTTGGGAGAAATCTACTCAGAAAAGGCCGGTATCTTGAACATTGGTCTGGAAGCTATAATGCTGGCAGGCGCATTTTCCAGTTTTGCGGCAGCATATCTATTCGGTAATCTTTGGATCGGCCTGTTGGGTGGAATGCTGGGAGGCTTGTTGGTGTGTATGCTGCATGCTTTCCTGTCTGTTAGTCTTTCGCAAAATCAGACTATTGTCGGTGTTGCTCTTAATATGTTTATGTTGGGCGTTACCAGCTATTCTATAAATATTCTTGTATCGAGCTCCACTTCTGCTTTTCCTCAGGTAACTACTTTTCCCAAGTTGCCAATTCCCGTCTTAAGTTCCATTCCAATATTAGGAAGTGCTTTGTTTAACCAAAATATATTAGTGTACATATTGTATTTGTTGATGATTATTAGTCACATATTTTTCAAGTACACACAATGGGGTAACTCATTGACAGCGGTAGGAGAGCATCCGCGGGCAGCTGATACTGCAGGCATTCAGGTTTATAAGGTTCAATATATCTCTGCTGCAGTTAATGGGATAATGGGCGGCATTGGTGGTGCTTATATGGTTTTGGCACAACTAGGTGTTTTTACTGAAAATCTAACTGCTGGACGCGGATTCATAGCACTGGCAATAGTTATATTCGGTCGCAGAGAACCTATCCGTGTTGCCTTAGCAGCATTACTGTTTGGAGCGTTAGAAGGTATGCAGTTTCGGATGCAAGCGATCGGAGTTAATTTACCGGTTCAATTTATGACAATGTTACCTTATCTAATAACAATGATTTCTCTTCTCGGTTCAATTGGGAAACAGAGGGATCCGGGAAATCTTGGGAAGCCGTATATTCGCAGTAACAAATAAACTAGGAGATATATCAAATGGGTGAATATTTAATTACTAATGCAAAAATTATGACAATGAATGAAACAGGAGATTTTCTTGAGAATGGTTACCTTGCCATAAATGATGAATATATTCAGGCTGTCGGTCCTATGGATTCATTGGACCGACAAATGTATTCTTCTTATGAAGAGATTACTACTCCTTCTTATTCAAAACCTTACGTGGTGTTGCCTGGCTTTATTCAAACTCATGTACATACTACGCAGGCATTAGGACGGGGTCTTGCTGATGACACAGACTTGATTACATGGACCCGAAAACGCATTTGGCCATATGAAGCAACCCTTACGCCCGATGATGTTTACATTAGTTCCATGCTTAGTATTACTGAGATGATAAAAAGCGGTACTACAATGTTTTGTGAAGCTAGTGGTCAACATCCGGATTTGATAGCTCAGGCAATACTGGATTCAGGTATAAGTGGAATAGTTTGCTTATCCACCATGGACATATTAGGTGATGTCCCAAAAGAGCTCCATATGACTACTGAGAAAGCTATTGATCGAAACCTTTCCCTTATAGAGCGATGGCATGGTAGTGAAGGTAGAGTTGATGGATGTTTGAATATTCTAAACTTGTTCAACTCTACTGAAACTCTGTGGAAAGAATTAACTAAAATATCTCAAGAACAGGGGATATTGCTTCAATCTCATGTAGCAGAATCTAAAAGCGAAGTTGAATTTGTCAAAAAAAAGACCGGCTATACACCGGTCAGATATCTTGATAGTATAGGAGCCCTTACTCCAAACCTCCTTGCAGCTCATCTGGTATTTATTGATGATGAAGAAATTGAGATGCTACATAGAAACAGAGTTAAAATCATACATCTGCCAGCTGCAGAGTTAAGAATAGCCGGGTTTGCTCCAATAGTTAAGGAACTTGAAAAAGGAATGCCGGTGTCACTTGGTATTAATAGTCCTCCATGTAATAATCGCATGAGCATTATGGATGATATGTGGTTAGCAGGTCTTATGCATAAGGCTGTGAACGATGATCCATCTGCTGTTCCCGCAAAGGAAGTATTACGTATGGCAACTGTGAATGGAGCAAAAGCGCTTAAACGAGATCATGAAACAGGAACTCTGGAGGTAGGAAAGCTAGCAGATATAACAATAATGGATATGAATAAAATTTGTGCAACACCTACTCATAATTTAGAGTCAACTATTGTTTATCAAGCTACAAGCGAGGTAGTAGATTACGTATTTGCCAGAGGGAATATGCTTATGAAGAAAGGTAAATTAACTACAATCGATGAAGGCTGGATTATGAGAGAGGCTGAACGCAGGGCGCATACAATTGTGAATAGAGCAGGTATTGAAATATAGATATGGCTGCCGGTGCCAAACAGATGACTGCCGGTGCCAACAATGGCTGCTGGTGCCAGGCACCTAACTTATCGATAAACGGTGCGAGGCACCCAATGGCGTCAACTTAAGACTAGCATAGGTTGACGCCATTTTATTAGTGAGACAGATGCCTCACTTTTTTTGTCCTCTTATGTAGTCAAGATTATACATGCAAATAGCTTGTAGTAACAAGCTAAATAATGTATAACGTAGCTAAGAAAGGAGGTTAATATGTTTGTTAGAGCTATCAAAAACAACAGGAGTAAGGATGACACTTATTTTTGCTCCCTGGTCGAGTCTTACCGTGATGAAAAAGGCACACCGAAGCACCGTGTTTTGATCAATTTCGGTAAGGTTCCGGCCGAAAGCGTCCCCTATTTGAAGGCTGCTTTCGCCAAAAAGAAGCCGAGGCTCGTATATGAAGACTGAGGCTGCAGTAGTTTAGAATAAAATCATTAGTAAGCGGTGCCAGGCACCTAATAGTAAGCGGTGCCAGGCACCTAAGATACTAAGTTATCCGTGTTTCCTTTTCACGAGGCCTGATATAAAATATGGACTTCAGAGGGGCTAGGCGATGGCAAAGGTTTTGCACCAGGATTTAATCTACGAAATCCTTTCGGTGGTCGAAGAAATACCGGAGGGCAAGGTGGCTACATACGGGCAGATAGCCCGCCTGATCGGCCGGGACAAAAACTCCCGCCTGGTGGGAAAAGTGCTGAGCATGTCACAGCATTATGGCGACTACCCCTGCCACAGAGTCGTAAACCACGCCGGTCGTCTTGTGCCCGGCTGGTGGGAGCAGCCGCGACTGCTGGAGGACGAGGGCGTCACTCTGAAAGATGCTGATCACCTCGATCTGAAAAAATACCAGTGGGACTGCTGACAGTTATATTCCCAGCCGCCAGCCAGCGAGCTTATCCGACAGCCCTGCTGTCATTACAAATAACTTAACAACTTAGGTGCCTGGCACCGCTAACGCTATGTTCTTCTGCCAGCTTTCTCCCCAGTCAACCTGAGTTTGTTTCCCGGGCTCAAACTCCGGAACTGCCATGTAAGATCTTGCTTGAGGATTCTTGATGATCCCTTCCGCTTCCCTTATGTTCTTGACATAAAGTCTGACTGTGCTCTCTGCACAATCTAAGTCGCCATCTATTTCTAACAGCCAGTCGTATATTTGGGCAGAGCTCATATGTGGATACTGGTTCAGCCATTGCAAAATCCGAGCTCGGTATGGATCGAGTTTCTTGCTCCTGACTGTCAAGTCGTTACACCAGGATTCGATTTCCTCAAGATTCATATCCAAATACTTGTAAATTGTTGGTCTGCTTAGCCCCGTCTCATAGGCTATTTGACTGATGTTAAAGCCCTTGTTCTTTAATGCATATATCTGACCATACATAAAGATGCGTTCTTCCTTTCTCATTTGAGCCTCCCAAATCTCCACATTGTTTATATGAGATTTAGGATAGCCTTATTTCAGGAAGTGTAAAATCTTATTTAGCAAAATATGTAAAATTCAGTTTAGCACCCACACCGGAACTATTGGATGAGTTCAGAATAGCGGAAAGCAGGGGGCTGGAGTACTTAA